>JAABUM010000205.1_pt1 | contig 121895 bp, 110 predicted proteins | sample 5559161 | NCBI WGS metagenome assembly JAABUM01 (sample SAMN10711868, study PRJNA513369) | rock metagenome | isolation source: Antarctica rocks | place: Antarctica: Victoria Land, Siegfried Peak nord
TGGCCCAAGGCCGTGGCCCGCCTGCACTCCCGCGGCAACCAGGTCTACGTCTACACCGTGGACCACGAGCGCGACGTCGAGCTCTGCCTGGGCCTCGGAGTGGACGCCATCATCACCAACCGGCCCTCCTTCGTGCGTGACCTCAGCCGACCAGGCGGTTAGCCTTTGTCCCTGACCGAGCCGATCGGGGGGTACGCGTGGTCGTCCGCACGTCCGACGAGCCGTGGGCCTCGGCTGCCTCGTCCGGCATCGGCGGGCCGGCCCGGCCCATGGACCGCCCCGGCGCGCAGGCCCCGCACACGGTCAGGGACGAGTTCGGCGGGACGGTGGGCGAGGGACGCACCCGCACCATCCGGGTCCCGTCGGCGGTGACCTCGGTGCCCCGTGTCCGCCGGGCCGTCGTGGCCGACCTGCGGGCGCGGGGTGTGCGCGCCGAGCTCGTCGGCGAGACCGAGATCGTGGTGTCCGAGCTGGTGGCCAACTCCGTCCGTCATGCCAGAGCGCTGCACGACGGCAACCTGCGCGTGCACTGGCGCAGCTCGCGTGGCGCCGTCGAGGTGGAGGTCACAGACGGTGGCGGTCCCACCACCCCTCGGGCCGTGCCGCAGTCCGCTCTCGCTCCGGCCGGTCGGGGACTGCGCATCGTCCGCAGCCTGGCCCACGAGTGGGGCGTACGCGCCCACGACGGCGACTGCACCGTATGGGCGGCGCTCGGCGGCCCGTCGAAGCGGCGCGGCATCGGCTGACTGGTCGCTGGAGCCTCCCTGGCGGCGGGTCGTCTAGGGTCGTGGTCCATGGGCAGGGCTTCCAGGCGCCGGATGGCGGGCCGTGACGGCCGAGACAGCCGCACCCCGCGGGACAGCCGGGACAGCCGCACCCCGCGGGAGGTCCGCGACCGCACCGGCAGGGGTCGCGGCTCCGCCTCGACGGTCCCCTTCGTCGTGCGCCCGTTCCAGGGCCTGACGGGCGAGACCGACTGGGTGGCGCTGCGCGAGATCGTCCCCGCAGCCACGGCCGAGGTGGCACTCGCGCCGCGCGCCTCCGCTGCTGCGCCAGCCTCCTCTGCTCTGCCAGCCTCCGCTGCTGACGCGGCTCCGGCTGCTGACGCGGCTCCGGCTGTCCAGGACGGCGAGGTCGAACCCACGCGCGCCACCGTCGCGACGGTCCTGCCGATGGCGTGGGCCGGACTGCGCCGAGCCGACGGTGAGGTCGTCCTCGGCCTGCAGTCCGCCGGCTCCAGCGGCGACATCAGCCGCGACCTGGCAGCTGCGCTGCTCGCCACCTGCTCAGCGCAGCCCGGCGTGGCGGTGGCCGAGATCCCCCAGGTCAGCGCCGACTCCCCTCGGCTGCAGGACCTGCTGGACCGGTCGACGCCCTTCCCGGTCACCGTCCGTGACGGCTTCGACTTCTGGGTCGGGGATGCGGGCGGTCTCGACGAGGAGGTCGCGGCCGCGCTGGAGCGAGCCAACGCGAGCGCCATACCGACCGTGCGGCTGACCTCCGCCGAGTCGGCGTACTGGTGCCGGATCGGCGAGCGCGCCCACCTGCGCTGGGTGCTGCCGCATGACGAGGACGCCGCCACCGACGCGCTGGCCAGGCTGCACGCCGCGGGACGCAGCAGCCTCGGTCCCGCCGGCCGGCTGCTCGGGGCGTTCCGCGCGTGCGGGCTGCTGGTGCCGGTATGGGACCTTGACCCCTCGCGGACCGCCGACGACTACGAGGCCCCGGTCGCCGACCTCGCCGCCCGGCTGGGTGATGCCCTGGCCAGCGACGCCGACCTCGACGGCGACGAGCGCCGTGCCCGGGCCGGCCTGCTCACCCGCCAGATCACCCTGCGGTGAGCGGGGAGGCCGCGGTGTCCAGCGTGCCGGTCGCCGCCGTCATCCCCGCCAAGGACGAGGCCGACCGGATCGCCGCGACGATCACCGGAGTCCGCGCCATCGACGGCGTCGACCTCGTGGTCGTCGTCGACGACGGGAGCAGCGACGCCACCCTGGCCCTGGCCCGAGCCGCCGGGGCAGCCGTCATGCGGCACCGCCGCAACCGGGGCAAGGCCGCCGCCATGGCCAGCGGCGCGGCATATGTCGCGCGGCTCGAAGAGGGCTCGGCTCCCGGCCACCTGCTGCTGTTCGTCGACGCGGACCTGCGGACCAGCGCAGCCAACGTCGCCGTCCTGGTGCCGCCGGTGGCAGCCGGACGGGCCGACATGACGATCGCGCTCCTGCCCCCTCAGGAGCGATCCGGCGGCGGCCGCGGTCGCGTGGTCCGGCTGGCCCGCAGCGGTATCACGAACCTGACCGGGTGGACCCCGACCCAGCCGCTGTCCGGCATGCGCTGCCTGACCCGCGGGGCGTTCGACGCCGCATCGCCGCTCGCCCGCGGCTGGGGCGTGGAGGTCGGCCTGACGGTCGACGTGCTGGCCGCGGGACTGCGGGTGGCCGAGGTGCCGTGCGAGCTCCACCACCGGGTCACCGGCAGCGACTGGCGCGGTCGGCTGCACCGGGCCCGGCAGTACCGCGACGTGTGGCTGGCGCTGGCCGCACGCAGGCTGCGCCGTGCCCGTCGCTGAGCGCAGGATCGTGGCTGGACGGGAAACCGTCGCCGGCGGCACCGTGCTGTACCGCGCGCTGCTGCTGCTGTCCCTGGCCGCCCTGCTGACGGTGGGAGTCGCCGGCGCGTCCGCCGCAGCCCCGGGCCTCGGCCCGCGCGGCTGGGCTCCCGGGACCGTGGGGGTGCACCTGTCGGCGGCGGTGGTGACGGGGATGCTGTGGCCGGCATACCTGCTGGGCGCCGGCGCGGTCGGGTGGGGGCTGCTTCGACCGACGGTCCGGGTGCCGCACCCCCACTGGACCATGGCTCTGGGCGTCGCGGCGCTGCTGAGCTGCCCGTTCGGGTCCGCCGACCACACCAACTACGCGGCATACGGGCGAATCGCCGCGCAGGGAGGCGACCCCTACCTCGTCCCTCCCGTGACGTGGGCCGGTGGGCACGATCCCGTCGCCGGTGCCGTCGAGCCCCCCTGGACGATGACGCCGAGCATCTATGGGCCGTTCGCGACCGCGCTGCAGGCCGGCGCCTCCCTTGCGGGCGGGGACAACCTGCGCCAGACGGTATGGGTGTGGCAGCTGCTGGTCGTGGCGGCATGGCTGTCAGTGCGCGCGATCCTGCTGCGCGTCGCCACCGACGGTCATGAGCGTCGTCGGGTGGACCTGCTGTGGACGTGGAACCCCGTGCTGTTCGGGGTCGCGGTGCTCGGCGCGCACGTCGACGTGCTGGCCTGCGCACTGGCTCTGGCGGCGCTGCTGCTGGCGCCGCGGGCGGCCCCGGCCGCCGGGGCGGTGCTCGGGCTCGTCGTCAGCACGAAGGTGACGTATGCCGTCGTGGGGCTGGCGGTCCTGTGGTCCTGGCGCGGGCTCGGTCGCCGCGACGGGGTGCGGCGTGCGACGGCCCTGGTGCTGGGCTCGGTGGCCGTGGCGCTGCCGCTGCACCTGTGGGCCGGTCCGCACGTGTTCGACCAGCTGCTGCGCGTCCGCCGGTCGGTTTCGCTGGCCACGCCCTGGCGCGTCGCGGTGGAGCTGCTGACCGGCCCGCTCCCGTCGTCGACCGTGCGGACCCTGGTCTCGGTGGCGGCGGTGGTGGTGACCGCCGCCCTGGCGGCTGCGCTTGCCTTGGTGGTCGCGGCCGCCGGTCGAGCAGCCGTGCTGCCCTGGTCCTCCGCTGCCCTCCTCGACGGGCCTGGGCGCTCGGAGCTGACCGCCTCGCTGCGGGCGACCTTCGTCCTCGGGACGGCATACGCCATCGGGGCGCCGTACTCGCTGCCGTGGTACGACACGCTGACCTGGGCCACCCTGCCCCTCGTCGCGGCGACAGCGCTGGACGGTGTCCTGCTCGCGCGCTTCACGGTGATGGCGCTGGCCTACGTGCCCGGCCGGGTGGTCGGCCTCACGCCGGGGGTGCAGGACCTTACGCTGGGGATCCGCAGGGAGGTCGCACCGTACGCCGGGCTGCTCGCCTGGGCGCTCATCGCCTCCATCGCCCGCCGGGCGTGGGAGCGGCCTTCGTCGGCGTCGAGAATCCCACGCGGCTCGCCGGGCCCGTCCCGCGACGGGCGCCCTTCGCGGGACGCCTTGGCGCCGGGCGCCGGGTGGCCGGTACGGCGGCGCGGGCGGCCTCGTCCTCGAGTGCCCGGACGCTGACGGCGATCACCAGCGGGATCGAGACGGCTGCGCCGACGGCCGGGATGGCCGTGCCGGAGTCGTTCAGCGCGAACCCGATGACGTAGAGGACCATCAGCGCCAGCAGGCCCGGCCGCAGCAGCGGCGCCCGCTCGTAGGCCCGCTCCAGCGCCCGTGACCCCCATGACGTCGGCCGGGCGAGGATGTACAGGACGAACAGCAGCCCCACCGGGACCAGGACGCTGAGCGTGCTGTGGAACAGGATGGACAGGTTCTGGTCGAGCTTGCGGCGGATCACCTCGGCGGCCCCGCCATCGATCACCGTCTGCACGAACCGGCCCAGATGCGACTGGGACGCCGGCGGCCGCAGCCAGTCGGCGACGGCGACCGCCACGAGGAAGACCGCCGTGCCGCCGACGATCAGCAGGACCCGCCGCAGCGTCACGCGGACCTGCAGCACAGCCAGGACCAGCAGCGCCACGCCGGGAAGCAGCGCGGGCGGCCCGCCGAAGTCGCTGCCCCACGCCGGGCTGGCGTCGACGACCACGGCCAGCAGTCCGATGATGCCCACGGCTGCTGCGGCGACTCTGGTCCGGCCACGGGCGACCCAGAAGTCGGCGACCGCGATACAGAACAGCATCGTGGCCGTCGCGAACACCGCGAACGTCACGTTGCCCATCCCGTAGAAGCGGCCCCCGACCACCGGCTGCAGGCCCATCAGGGACGAGACCTGGAGGCGCGACCCGGTCATCACGTCGACCGAGAGCACAGCCATGGTCGCGCCGCAGACCACCGCCAGGGGGCCGAGCAGCCAGCGCCGCCACGGTCCGAGCAGCGCGACGGCGGAGATGACCGCCACGAACAGGGCGACCGAGCCGATGACCGCCAGCAGCGGCACGGACGAGCGCCACCAGGGCAGCAGGTTGGCCAGGAAGGTCGAGACCGGCACGGTCGCCGCGATCGTCGCCACCTGACGGACCACCCGGAGCAGCCGCACCCGCGCCGGCTCCGAGCCCCACCTGCGCCGCCAGACGACCGCGGCGAGCGCGTCGATCCCCAGCTGTGCCAGCACCAGTCCGTTGAAGAACGGCGGGACCAGGGCGTGGACCTCATGCGAGGCCAGGTCGTCGTCGACCAGGCCTCGCAGCCGGGCGCGGGCACCTATGGTGCTGTGGTCCTGAGTCGGCTCGACGGTGAGCGGCGCGCCACCCAGCGCGTCGGGGGCCGGTATGCCGAGAGCGGCCAGGACCGTCGGGGTCAGGTCGGGCAGCTGCACCAGTCCCGGCTGCCGGGTCGACGACGAGCGCAGGATGCCGGTGGGATAGCTCGGACCGGTCGCCACCAGCAGCCGGAGCCGCTCCGAGCGACCCGCGTCGGCGAGGCTGGCGACCATGACGTCGGTGCCGTCGGGGGCGGCGGCCACGACCGAGGCGATGCGGACGTCCATCGCGTGCACCTGCGCGGCGCGGGACTGGGTCGGCCTGACCTCGTCACGGGGGTCGACGTCGGCGGGGTCGCGTACCGCGCCGACGTCCACGAGCGTCACCCGGCACCGGGTGAGGGCCCGGTCGAGCTCGCGCAGCGGCGCGTAGTGCTCGACCACATCCGATGAGCGGGCCGCTCCCACTGCCGCACCCGGGCCGACCGCCTCAAGGCACCGACCGGCTCTGGCGGCCAGGTCCCCCAGCAGTCCGGGGGAGGCGTCGAAACCGGCGCGCCTCGCCGCCTGGAGGAAGCTGCCCCAGCGCGGGACCGCCTGTGCGGGAGCCACGGGGTGGGGTACGGCGCGGCAGGCCGGCCGGGAGTTGCTCGGGTCGACCGAGTCGTCGACGTCCGCGGCGCGGGTGCCCGCCGACAGGGTCAGCCAGCCGTCGACGGGACAGGTGTTGGTGTGCACGGAACGGACCGTCATGGTCGACGCGGCGCCGTTGCCGAGCATCGCCCACAGCATCGGCGTCGCCCGCTCCGAGACGTCGCTCCACGACAGTCCCCCCGCCCCGACGAGTACCAGTGGGGCCGGGCTGCCCGGCGCGGTCGCCGTCGTGGCGGTAGCGGCACCAGCTGCCATGGCCACTCCGGCTGCCCGGACCGGCGCCGCCGACGCGTCGGCAGCTCTAGCAGCGCCGGCGCCGCTGAACAGCGCGAACAGGCACAGCAGCAACGCGATGACCGCAGCCGGCACGCAATACTGCGGTCCACGGGTCACCCAGGTCACGCGAGTCAGGCTACTGACCTCGGCCGGACGTTCCCCTCTCCTCGCCCACCGACCGGACCCCACCTGCCAGAGTCAGACCGGCGTAGGAGCCCCCGTCGTTCCGAGCGGTAGGTGAGCTCGCGCATGCGCTTGCCACAATGGCTGGCGTGACGATCCCCGCCGCCGGCTCCCCGAGCCGCCATTCAGGGCGCAGCTGGCTGCTCGCGATACTGCTCATCGCGCTGGCGGCGACACCGGTCGTACTGCGGTACCTCGTCTTCTGGCCTCTGGACCAGTGGCAGGTCGACGTCGAGGTCTACCGGCAGGCGGGGGTCTCGCTGCTGACCGGGCGCCCGGTCTACCAGGCCATGACGGAGTCACCACAGCTGCTGCCGTTCACCTACCCGCCGTTCGCCGCCGTGCTGGCCATCCCGCTCGCCATGATCCCGTTCGGGGCTGTCGGCTGGCTCTGGACGGCCCTGCAGATCGCCGCCACGACGGCGACCGTCTGGTATGCCGGGTACCGCCTGCTCGCGCGCGCCGGCGGCCGCATGCCGCTTGCGCTCGCCCTGCTGACCGCTCCGATGCTGTGGCTGCACCCCGTCTCGGACGGGATCCGGTTCGGCCAGATCAACGCGTTCATCGTGCTCGCCGCGACGGTCGACCTGCGGCGCCCGCGGCCGCGGCTGTTCGCCCGAGTGCCCATGGGCGTGCTGGTCGGGCTCGCGATGTCGATCAAGCTCACCCCCGGGGTGTTCGTCGTCCACTTCCTGATCACCAGGCGCTGGCGGGCTGCGGCCTGGGCCGTCGCCACCGCCGTCGCGGTGACGCTCGCCGCGTGGCTGGTGATGCCGGAGGCGTCGTTCGCGTTCTGGGGCGGCGCCCTGCAGGACCCCGCCCGCCTCGGACCCAACGCCGGCACGTCCAACCAGTCTCTGCGCGGGTTCCTGCTGCGTGTCGCGCCCCAGGGCGGCGTGGGGACCGCGATCTGGCTGCTCTGCGTGGCGGTGGTCGCCGTGCTCGGGTTCCGGCTGGCCCGCACGGCCTACCAGCAGGGCGACTCCGTCGCGGAGGTCGCCGTCGTGGGGCTCCTCGCGGTGCTGCTCTCGCCCGTGGCCTGGATCCACCACCTGCACTGGCTCGTCGTGGTGGTGCTGGCCCTGCTCGGGCCCGACCCGCTGCGCGACCGGCGCCGGCTGCTCGCCGCGGGGGTTGTCACTGTGTGGTTCTGGTGCCGGCTGCCGTGGTGGGGGATCTCCTGGCTGGCCGACGACCGCCGGCCGCTGCTCTTCGGCCGGGTGATCCAGAACGCGGACACCGTAGGCGCGCTGGTGGCCCTGGGCCTGCTGGCCTGGGTGCTGCAGGCCCGCGCGCCCCACGTCGCGCAGGCCGCCGGACCCCGGGAGGCCGACCGCTCAGATGGAGGGCGAGACGCCGAACACCTGGAGCAGCGACACCAGCGCCAGCAGCAGGCAGAGCCCGCCGCCTACCCGCGTGATCGTGGACAGCCGGATCCACTTGAGCAGCTGCCGGCCCAGCACGGCGCCGAGCGCTGACACCACAGCAAGGGCGGCGAACGCCCCCACCCCGACGCTGAGGGCGTCGTCGGGGTTGCGCACCACGAGCCCGGCCGTCAGCAGCTGGCTCAGGTCCCCCCACTCGGCGACGAAGAGCACCAGGAAGCTGGCGCCCACGGCACGCAGCCCGGTCACGCCCTCCCTGGCCTTGGCGGCGAACTCGGCCTCGGTCTCCGCCTCGCGGGCATCCGCCTTGGCTGCACCGCGCAGCAGGATCAGCCCGCCGGCCAGGAACATCAGGGCGGCGAAGATCTCGACGGGCGTCCGCGGGAGTCGGCCGATCAGACCTCCCAGCGTGCAGGCGACGACCGTCTGGACGAGGAAGGCCGAGCTCACGCCTACCCATACCGGTAGCGCCTTGTAGCGGGTGGCCAGGACCAGGGTGGCGACGAAGGTCTTGTCCGGCAGCTCGATCGGGAAGATCAGGGCGAACGCCGTCAGCACGATGGGCAGGTCCATGGTGCGGTCAGCCTAACGACGAGCCGCCGGACGGCCTCGGTGTCGCCGGCCTGCCGAAGCGCCGTACCATCGAGAGCGCCCCGATCGCCGCAGACCCGCGGCAATTCCCTATCGGAGCGGTACCGGACCGGAGGTCCGCGAGGAGAGCACGAGTGGACCACCTGAGCGGGCAGACAGCACAGGTGCTGTCCAGGCGCTACGAGCTCGGCCCGCTGCTGGGCCGTGGCGGCATGAGCGAGGTGTATCGCGCGTACGACCGGGTGATGCAGCGCGCCGTAGCGGTCAAGGTGCTCCGGGCCGACCTAGCCGACGAGACGACCGCCCGCCGGATGGCCATCGAGGCGCAGATCCTGGCCAGGCTCGAGCACCCCCACCTCGTGCGGGTCCACGACGCCGGCAGCGACGCGGGTCAGTGCTACATCGTGATGGAGCTGGTCGAGGGGAGCACCCTCTACGACATGGTCCGCCGCGGGCCGCTGCCACCCGGCCAGGTGGCGCAGCTCGGCTCGCAGCTTGCGGACGCGCTTGCCGCGATCCACCACGCGGGCTTCGTCCACCGCGACGTCAAGCCCGCCAACGTGCTGCTCACCCAGCAGGGTGGCGAGCACCCCGGCACCTCCTCGCTGTTTGCCCGGCTCACCGACTTCGGTATCGCGCGCATCGTCGACGGCACCCGGCTCACCTCCACCGGGCTGCTGATGGGCACCGCGCCGTACCTCAGTCCCGAACAGGTTCTGGGCGCCCACGTCGGCCACCCGAGCGATGTCTACGCGCTGGGCCTGCTGCTGCTGGAGTGCCTCACCGGACAGCAGGCCTACCCGGGGCCGGCGATCGAGAGTGCCGTCGCACGGCTGCACCGCCAGCCGGAGGTGCCACAGTCGCTCGGGCTGCAGTGGTCCGCGGTGCTCACCGGGCTGACCGCGCGCGACCCGTCAGACCGGCCGACCGCGGTTGAAGCGGCGTCACAGCTGCGGGACCTCGCCGAAGGACGGCCGCCCAGCGTGACGTCACCCATGCGGGGGATCTCGCCCGTGCCGGGGGCTTTGCCCGGGCTCGTGGCCGTGGACGGCGGCGAGCTCACGCCTGTCGGTGGGCTGGTCTCTCCGGTCCCTCGCAGCGGCGCAACGGCGGCCGTGAAACCGGCGGCTGCGCCGCGGCGGCTCCCCCGGCGGCTGGTGGGCGCGTTGGCCCTCGCGGCCGCACTGTCCGCTGCAGCCGTCCTGGTCAGCCCGGGCACATCGCCGTTCACCGATGGGCCACCCGCGGCCTCTGCCCCGGCGAACCCCACGTCGGGCGGGTCGTCGACCGTCAGTGGCAGCAGCACCCGTGCCTCCTCGACCGCCCGGACACCGACCGGGGCCGCGTCGGCAGCGCCGATGACTGGCTCGGCCATCAACCCGGTGAACACGCCAAGCGTGCGTCACTCCACCGCTGCGGCGAACGCCCCGACGAGCAGCACCCGGACGGCAGCCGCGAAGACGAACCGGCCGCCCGCAACCGCTGGGCGGACCAGTACCACGGCCGCCCACCCAACGCCTTCCCGAGTACATACCAAGCAGGTCAAGGCCGCGAAACCCCAGGCCGCGAAACCCCAGGCGGCGAAGCCCCAGGCGGCGAAGCCCAAGGCGGCGAAGCCCAAGGCGGCGAAGCCCAAGGCGGCGAAGCCCAAGGCGGCGAAGCCCAAGGCTTCGAAACCCCAGGGCGGCCATCACCGCTGACCCAGCGACCGGAGGCGCGCTTCGGCGGTAGGGAGAAGACTCCACCGGCGGTCCGCATACGCTGCACGGCGTGAGGACTCGCTACGGCTACTTCGGCCCACCGGGCACCTTCACCGAGATGGCGCTCCAGGCATGGCCTGGCGCGAACGGTGCGGAATGGGTGCCGATCAGCACGGTCGACACGGCGCTCGGAGCGGTGCGCGGCGGGGTCGTCGACTTCGCCATGGTGCCGATCGAGAACTCGGTGGAGGGCGGCGTCACCGCGACCCTCGACTCGCTTGCGACCGGCGAACCGCTGGTCATCGTCGGCGAGGTGCTGGTGCCGATCAGCTTCGTCCTCGCGGCACCGGCCGGCACCGGCTTCGCCTCGGTGGGCGCCGTCGGCACCCATCCGCACGCGTGGGCCCAGGTGCGGCGCTGGATGGCCGAGCACCTGCCCGGCGCCAGCTACGTCCCCGCGCTGTCGACTGCGGAGGCAGCCGCCGGGCTGGCCGGCGGCAGGGTCGCGCCGTACCAGGCAGCGGTCTGTGCGCCGGTGGCCGCGGAGACGTACGGGCTCGAGGTGCTGGCCAGCGGCATCGAGGACACCAGCGCGGCGGTCACCCGGTTCGTGCTCACCGCGCGGCCGGGGCGGGTCCCCGAGCCGACGGGCGCGGACAAGACGACCCTGGTGCTGTACCAGAACGACGACCACCCCGGTGGGCTGCTGGCGCTGCTCGACCAGTTCGCGTCGCGCGGGGTGAACCTGACGCGGATCGAGTCACGGCCGACCGGTGACGCGCTCGGGCGGTACTGCTTCTCGCTCGACTGCGAGGGCCACGTGGCGGACGAGCGGCTCGGCGAGACGCTGATGGGGCTGCGCCGCGTCTGCGCGAACGTCGTGTTCCTGGGGTCCTACCCGCGCGCCGACCGCGCGCCCGTCCGGGTAGCGAGCGGCACCCGCGACGAGGACTTCACCCGCGCGCGGTCGTGGCTCGCAAGCCTGCGCGACCCGTCAACCCAACCACGGCCGTCAGGGCCGTCAGCGACGTCAGGGCGGTCAAGGCCGTCATAGGGAACGCCGCAGGCCGCTCCGGGCGTCGAACCCGTATGCACCGTCCTCCCCGCGGCCTGGCCCTCCGTGCGCTGGGGGCCGGGGTCGCCCTGCTCACCCTGTCCTGCTGCGGCTCCGGCGGAGGACGTTCCGGCGTCGGGCATGCCGTCGGCACCCACTCCTCGCGGCCCTCGTCCCCTTCGCCCGTGGCGGGCGGCGCGACGCTTGACGGCCGGCGCTTCGCCGGTGCCACGCTCGTCGGCCGCCGGCTGGCTCCCGGCACGACCGTGCGGATCGACTTCGCCAGGGGAGCACTGTCGGCCGACGCGGGCTGCAACCGGCTCACCGGCGGCTACTCCTTCGATGGCCGGACCCTGTCCGTGAGCGCGCTGCACCGCACCGGGCTCGCCTGCCCTCCCGGCCTGCAGGCGCAGGACTCCTGGCTCGTCGCGCTGCTGAACAGTCGGCCGGCGGTGACGCTGGAGGGTGCCTCCCTGACCATCGGGTCCGCCAGCGCGAGGGTGACCGTGCACGAGGAGCACGGTCAGGAGCTGCTCGGCACGACATGGACGATCGAGGGCATGTCGGACGGCCGCGGGACCCGGCCCATTCCCGCGGGAGCACAGGCAAGCCTGACGTTCGACGGCAACGGGGAACACGGCAGCATCCGCACCGGCTGCAGCGGCGGCGGTATCGCCGTCTCGTCCCTGAGCGGGCAGGCGCAGGGACGCGGCGTCATGGTCCTGCGGCCGACCATGATGAGCCGGATCGCCTGCCGCGGCGAGCTGATGCTCGTGCAGCAGAGCATCCTGCGCGTCCTGAGCGGCTCGGTCCACTACGCCGTCGACGGCGACACGCTGACCCTGGTCAACGACGCGCCCGGCGGCCACGGGCTCACGCTGCGCAGCCGGCAGCCGGCGCCACCGGACGGCACGCCGACGCCTCCCACGGGCCTGGCGCAGGCTCCCGTCCCGCCGAGCTGACCGATCTACGCGGTGAGCGCGCCGGCCCGCCGGGCGGCCACCGCGCTCGCCGCGGCGGCAGCAGCGATGGTGACCAGCGCACCCAGTACGAGCGCCGGCGCCTCCCCAGGATGGAGCAGGTGGAGCTGCGTCCCAAGCGTCGCGGCGGCGACCGGCACGCCGAGCTGGGCGCTCGCCAGTACGGCGAGAGACGCGGGCTGACCGACAGCACGGACCGCGAGGTGGGTCAGGATGGCGCCCAGCCCCAGCGCCAGTCCGAGCAGCACGTATGCCGGGTGCGCGCCGAGCTCACGCAGGTCCAGCGAGGCTCCGAGCCAGACGAAGAACACCGGCCCCAGGAAGCCCTCGGTGAGACCGAACAGCTGCCGGGCGAGGCGCCGGGGGACCCCGACTCCGGCCACGACGAGGCCGAGGGAGAAGCCGGCCAGCAGGACCGAGACGTGCAGGGTCGTGGCCAGCGCCGCAAGCGCGCACAGCGTCGCCAGCTGCAGCCGCAGCTCGAGCGCGAAGCCTCGCTTCTCCGAGACGCGGTGCAGCCGCCGACGGGCCCCCGTCGCCGTGATGTGGCGCAGCACGACGAGCAGCAGCACGGCACACAGAGCGACCACGAGTGCGCCTACGGCAGCACGGGCCGCATGGGCAGGGTCGATCGCGAGCGGCAGGGCGACGATGCACGCCGTGTCGGCGATCGCGACCTGCGGAAGCATCCGCAGCACCTCGGGGCCAGCGAGCCGGAGCGAGTCGACGATCGGCAGGACCAGCGCCGCGGAGGACGACGCCATCAGCACCGCATACAGCCCGGCGTGGCCGGTGTGGAAGGCAGCGGCGACCACGGTCCCGAGCACCGCCGACACGGCGCCGACGGCCACGGCGCGCGCCGCGCCCACGCGCACGCCCCGGCGCAGGGTACGGTCCCCGACCGGGACGTGGCTTCCGGCGACGAACATCACCAGGGCGAAGCCGATGTCGGCCAGGAAGGTGAAGGTCGGGTTCCCTGCGTCGAGTCGCGCGAGCCCGGTGGGCCCGAGGAGGATGCCGGCCAGCAGGACCCCCAGCACGTCCGGCACATGCCACGAGCCGCGCCAGGCAAGCAGCGGGCCCAGCAGGCCGGCACAGAGGACCAGGGCCAGCGTGCCGAAGCTCACGGCATCGCCTCGGCTGTAGGGACCAGAGGCTCCGCCGCGTGCGTCGACTGCGTCGGCTGGGTCGGCTCCGTCCTCAGCGGTGTGCGTCCCAGCCGGGGGTGTGGGTGTCGAAGAAGGACCTGAACATGTCCAGCCCTGCGACCGTCATGATGCTCTCGGGGTGGAACTGCACCGACTCGATCGGCAGGCTCCGGTGCCGCAGCCCCATGACGTAGCCGTCGTCGCGCGAGCGCGCCGTGATCTCGAGCTCGTCGGGCACGCTCTCCTCGGTGACCACGAGGGAGTGGTAGCGGGTGACGACCGCCTCGGGCGCGGAGCGGGCGAACACACCGCGCCCGTCGTGGTCCAGCACGCTGGTCTTGCCGTGCATCAGGTGCTTGGCCGGGCTGACCTGGCCGCCGTATGCCGCGCCGATGGCCTGGTGCCCGAGGCACACGCCGAGGATCGGGATCTGTCCGGCGAAGGCGTCGACGAGCTCGACGTGCCCGGAGTGCAGCGGATGGCCCGGCCCCGGCCCGAGCAGCAGCGCGTCCGGCGCGGCCGCTCGGACCGTCTCCACGGCGCTGTCGTGCGAGCGGACCACGGTCGGCTCGACACCCAGCCCCCGGAGGTACTGGTCGATCACGTAGATGAAGCTGTCGAACGCGTCGATCAGCAGGACCCTCATGACAGCTCCTCCCCAGCGACCGCCCAGTAGCTCGCGCCCATCTTGGCCAGTGTCTCCGACCACTCCGACGCAGGTACGGAGTCGGCCACGACGCCGGCCGAGGCCCGCAGGACGTAGTGCGGCCCCTGCTTGGTCACCATCCTGATGCCGAGCCCCAGGTTGCTCCATCCGCCGGCGCCCACCAGGCCGAACGCCCCCGCGTACAGGCCACGGCGGCTGGTCTCGCGCTGCTCGATGATCTCCATCGCCCGCACCTTGGGAGCGCCGGTCATCGTGCCCGCAGGGAACGTGGCCCGGATCAGCTCGTAGGGCTCCACGCCCTCCCGGATGCGGATGGTCACGTTGGAGACCAGGTGGAACATGTGCGAGTAGTTCTCGACGACCATCAGCTCGTCCACGTCGATCGACATCGGGGCGGCGACGCGGCCGAGGTCGTTGCGGCACAGGTCGACCAGCATGATGTGCTCGGCGACCTCCTTCTCGTCCGCCCGCAGCCGGGCCACGGCTGCCGCGTCCTGGTCCGGGTCCCCGGTGCGCCGGGCGGTGCCGGCGATGGGACGCATGGTCGCGACGCCCGCCTCGGTGCGCAGGAACAGCTCCGGGCTCGCGCAGACGACCATCCGCCCGGCGACCGGGAGCACCGCCATGTAGGGCGAGGGGTTGCGCATACGCAGCCGCTGGTAGACCGAGACGTCGTCGACCTCGCTGGTCACCCGGATCTCGTGGCCGTACTGCACCTGGTAGATGTCACCGACCCGGATGTGCTCCAGGCACACCTCGACGCCGGCCAGGTAGCCGTCGCGGTCGATGCTGTCGGTCACCGCCTGCGGCGGCGGCACCTGTGGCAGGTCGGTGCGCCGCGGCTGCTGCGCGGCCAGCTCCAGCGCCCGGACGATGGCGTCGACGTCGGCCGGCTCCCACAGGTCGCACTCCGCCGACCGGAGCACGGCCGTACCGGTCCTGAGGTCGACCTCGACGATGCCGTGGGTCAGCTCGAACGTGGCGTCGGGCACGGCGTCCGCGTCGTCGACGGGGTCAGGGATCAGCCGGGGCAGCGCCTCGATGTAGCGGACCGCGTCGTAGCCGTAGTAGGTCAGGAAGCCGAAGCCGTATGCCGTGTCGTCCAGCCCTTCCGCGACCAGCCGGTCCTGGACGATGCGCGGCAGCTCCCAGAGGGCGTCGTCGTCGCGCAGCCGCAGGAGCGGACCGTCGGCCGTCACCGCTCCGGCATCGCCGAGCGCCGCCCGTGCCACGGTGACCACCCGGTCCTGGCCGCTGACGCTGACCACACCGCGGGTGACCTCGATCCGCAGCAGCCCGGTGACACCGACCACCGAGGAGCGCCGGTCCACGTCCGGACCCGCCAGCGACTCCAGCAGGAACACGCGGTCCTGTCCCAGCAGACCACGCAGCGCGACGAACGCGTTGAGCGCGTCCGTGACCACGGTCGCCCGCTCGTACAGCGTGATGCGCGTGCCGCTGCTGGCGTGCGGCGCATCGGTCACGGGCAGGCTCATCGGGGATCCTTCGGGCGAGCGTGGGGAGCGTGACTAGCGGCGTGCTGCTGCTACGGGGCCAGGACCCCAGCATGCCAGCCACAGCGCAGGCGGTGCGTCACCCGACTCAGCCCGCGCGCTCGGTGGCGGCAGTCTGAAACCGCCACGTCAGGGCGACGAACGGCTCGTCCTGCGTCGCCCCGGCCCGGCGGTATGTCGCGAGCGCCGCGCGGTTGTCCCCTTCGGTGGCTACCCACATGCCGTAGCAGCCACGCTCGGTGGCCAGGGCGACCAGCGCACGGACCAACGCTGTCCCGATGCCGCGGTCCCGATGAGTGGGCACGACGCTCAGCTCGTAGAGGAACATCTCGGTCCCCTTGTCGGGATGGGTCATCTCGATGCCGGACACCATCCCCACGGCCTGTGCCGCTGTGCCGGACGCCCGCTCGCCGTCGTGGTAGGCGAGCAGCAGGTGGTGGCCCGGTGCCTGCAGGAATCGCTCCGTCGCCCCCAGGAGGGGTGGACCGTCGAACAGCGCGCACGCCGCGTGCACAGGCGCCGCATCGCCGACCCGCTCGATCCGCACCGGCCCGTTGCTGTCCACCTGCTCAGCCAACACCCCGGGCGCGCCGGAAGCACAGCTCTTCTGCCCCTCACATGGCCGGCATGGCCTCCAGGGCTCTGGACTCCTCGTCGGTGAACAGCCGCGACCGGATCAGGAAGCGCTGCCCGGTCGGCGCCTCGAGCGAGAAGCCGGCACCGCGGCCGTTGACGACGTCGATGCTCAGGTGGGTGTGCGACCAGAGGGCGAACTGCTCCCGCGACATCCACACCTCGACCGGCTCGTCGCCGACGCCGTGCAGGTCGCCCAGGTGGACGTCGGCGTCCCCGGTGAGGAACTCCCCGGCCGGGTAGCACATGGGCGAGGAGCCGTCGCAGCACCCGCCGGACTGGTGGAACATCAGCGGGCCGTGCTCGGCCCGGAGGCGGCGGAGCAGGTCCGCCGCCTCCGGGGTCACCGAGACCCGCGACACGACCTCCGTCGTGCCGGTCGACCCGTTCTCGGCAGGCTGGGTCATCGGCCTAGAAGAACCCGAGCTTGTTCTGCGAGTACGACACCAGCAGGTTCTTGGTCTGCTGGTAGTGGTCGAGCATCATCAGGTGGTTCTCGCGGCCGATGCCGGAGGACTTGTAGCCGCCGAACGCGGCGTGTGCCGGGTACGCGTGGTAGCAGTTGGTCCACACCCGTCCGGCCTGGATTGCGCGCCCGGCACGGTATGCCGTGTTGGTGTCCCGCGACCAGACGCCGGCGCCGAGGCCGTAGAGCGTGTCGTTGGCGATGGAGATGGCCTCGTCGAAGTCGGCGAACTTCGTCACCGAGATGACCGGGCCGAAGATCTCCTCCTGGAAGACGCGCATCTTGTTGTGGCCCTCGAAGATGGTCGGCGCCACGTAGTAGCCGCCGGACAGGTCGCCACCGAGGTCGACGCGCTCGCCGCCGGTGATGATCCGGGCGCCCTCGGCGGTGCCGATCTCGAAGTAGGACAGGATCTTCTCGAGCTGGTCGTTGCTGGCCTGCGCGCCGATCATCGTGTCGGTGTCCAGCGGGTTGCCCTGGACGATGGCCTTGGTGCGGTCGGTCGCGGCGGACAGGAACGGCTCGTAGATCGACTCCTGGATCAGCCCCCGGCTGGGGCAGGTGCAGACCTCGCCCTGGTTGAGCGCGAACATCGCGAAGCCCTCAAGGGCCTTGTCGTAGAACGCGTCGTCGGCAGAGGAGACGTCCTCGAAGAAGATGTTCGGGCTCTTGCCGCCCAGCTCCAGCGTAACCGGGATGATGTTCTGGCTGGCGTACTGCATGATCAGCCGACCGGTGGTGGTCTCGCCGGTGAACGCGATCTTGCGGATCCGCTTGGACGAGGCCAGCGGCTTGCCGGCCTCGAAGCCGAAGCCGTTGACCACGTTGAGCACGCCCGGCGGCACCAGGTCCGCGATCAGCTCCATCAGCAGCATGATCGAGGCCGGCGTCTGCTCGGCTGGCTTCAGCACGATCGCGTTGCCCGCGGCCAGCGCCGGGGCGAGCTTCCACGTCGCCATCAGCAGCGGGAAGTTCCAGGGGATGATCTGCCCGACGACGCCGAGCGGCTCCTGGAAGTGGTAGGCGACGGTGTCGTCGTCGACCTGGGAGAGGTGCCCCTCCTGCGCGCGGATCGCTCCGGCGAAGTAGCGGAAGTGGTCGACCACCAGGGGAAGGTCGGCCGCCAGGCACTCGCGTACGGGCTTGCCGTTGTCCCACGTCTCGCCCACCGCCAACATCTCGAGGTTGGCCTCGATGCGGTCGGCGATCTTGTTCAGGACGTTCGCCCGCTCGGCGACCGAGGTCTTGCCCCACGCCGGAGCGGCAGCATGTGCGGCGTCCAGCGCCAGCTCGACGTCCTCGGCGCTCGACCGCGCGACCTCGCAGAACACGTTCCCCGTGACCGGCGACGGGTTGTCGAAGTACTGGCCCTTGACGGGGGCGACCGGCTTCCCGCCGATCCAGTTCTCGTAGCGGGACGGGACTTGTAGGTGACTTTGCTGCCCTCGGTGCCGGGCTGTGCGTATACGGCCATAGTGACTCCATCGTCGACGACCGGCCGGACGCGCCGTCCGACCCTGGCACTAGGCACGGTACGCCGCGTGGATCGTTGCACCGAGCTCGTAGGCGTCGCCTGTGGCCGTCCGGCGAGGGCCCGCTACGTGCGGTGGGCGTTCAGCTTGCCGTCGAGACGGCACACATCCAACGCCGAGGCCCGCCGCGGCGTCTCAGCGTTAGCGTCAGCTGGCGCACGGAGGCGGGGGACCGGACGGAATGGGCGCAAGGCAGCGGTGCGGCGTAGCGGCCGCGGCAGTTCTGACCGTCGCCAGCTGCAGCGGCGCCCCGTCGGCTGCACCGGTGACGGGGCCCGAGTCGGCGTCCTCCACGTCGGTCCAGCGCTCCACTGCCTCGCGCCCCTCGCCGACCTCGACGTCGACCTCCAGATCGACCTCTGCCTCTGCCTCTGCCTCTGCCTCTGCCTCGACCAGACGATCCAGCTCGGCACCCACGGCGGGCGGCCACTCCAGCAGCTCCTCCTCCTCGGCCGCTCGACCGACAGCGACGCCCGGCGACCAGGCGGGCGCCGTCCTTCAGCGGCTGAGCCTGCCGCAGCGGGTGGGCCAGCTGTTCATGGTGGGTGGCGCCGCCACCGGCGTGGGTGCCGCGACGCTCGCTGCGGTGAGCGGGCGGCACGTCGGCAACGTGATGCTGACCGGCCGCAGCGCGGGAGGGGTCACCCGCACGAGAGCGGTGGTCGAGCGGGTGCAGCAGCAGGTGACGCCGGACTCGACCGGCGGCGTTCCGCTGTTCGTCGCCACCGACCAGGAGGGTGGGGCTGTCCAGGTCCTGAGCGGACCCGGCTTCACCGAGCTGCCCCATGCGCTCGAGCAGGGAACATGGCCCTCCGGGACGCTGCAGGACCGGGCGGCTGGCTGGGGGCAGGAGCTGCACCGGGCCGGCGTCACCCTCGACCTGGCACCGGTGGCCGACACGGTCCCCAGCGCCTCGGCCGCACGGACCAACCCGCCGATCGGGCGGTTCCAGCGCGAGTTCGGCTACACCCCCGCACAGGTAGGCGACCACGCCGCCGCTTTCGCCGCCGGCATGGCGAGCGCTGGGGTCGACACAGCGGTCAAGCACTTCCCGGGCCTGGGCCGGGTCACGGGCAACACCGATACGACGTCCGGGGTGACGGATCGGACGACCACCGCGCACGACGCCTACCTGGCACCGTTCCGCCAGACGGTCAGCGCAGGCAGCGGGTTCGTGATGATGTCAACGGCGATCTACGCGCGCATCGACCCCTCCGCGCCGGCGGCGTTCTCGGCCAGGGCCGTCAACGTCCTGCGCCAGGACGTGGGGTTCACCGGCGTCGTCATCTCGGACGACCTCGGCAGCGCCAGGCAGGTGGCGACCTGGTCACCCGGTGAGCGGGCGGTGCTGTTCCTGCGCGCAGGGGGCGACATGGTGCTCACCGTCGACCCGACGGTGCTGCCGGCGATGTACGACGCGACCCTCGCACTGGCCCAGCGCGACCCGGGCTTCCGCCGACAGGTCGACGCCTCGGCGCTCAGGGTTCTCCGGGCCAAAGCCGCCCTGGGACTCCTGGCCCGGTAAGGGCATCGAACCGGTCCTTCACCGCCGGCCGTTCGCCGTCCAGGGCGACTCGCCTACTCGTCCAGCAGTCCCTGGACGTAGCGGGTCGTCTCCGGCAGCCTGCCGGCGAGACCGCTCCAGAGCATCTCGTGGTCGATCCTCCCGTACCGGTGAGCCACGACGATGCGCGTCGCCTTCATCGTGCGCCACTCCACGGCGGGATGATCCACGGTGAACGTCGCCGGCAGCCGCGCAACCGCCTCGCCGATCCGATGCAGGATGGCTTCGCCGGCCAGCCGAAGGGTCTCTTCGTGGTCATAAGCGTCCTTGCCCCGTGCGACCAGACGCTGCGCCATGGCACCGAAGTCCAGCAGGTCACGCAGCGTGTTACGCACCGCCTCGCCGTATGCGGCGCTGGTGCGTCCTCCACCCTGCGCCGGCGGCTCTGTCACAACGGCACAGCCTCACATCGGATGCCCTCGTCCCGTCCGTGCAGAGCCCGCTCCGAGACGACGTCGATGCGTCGGCCCAACAGATCCTCGAGCTCGCACGACAGAGCGGCCTGGTCGAACACGTCTGCACCCTCATCGAACGAGACGAGAAGGTCGATGTCACTGTCCGGGGTGTCTTCGCCACGGGCGATCGAGCCGAAGACGCGGACGTTCCGCGCCCGGTTCGCCGCAGCCATGGCCAGCACCTCGCCACGGTGCTGGGCGAGCACCCACGAGGGTCGCGGGACAGCAGCGGACAGCAAGCGGTCGAGCATCTTCTTCGACGGCGTGCGCGTGCCGCTCTCGTAGGCCGCGATGTTGGGCTGCCGAACGTCCGAACGGCGCGCCAGCTCTTCCTGTGTCATCCGAGCAGCGAGGCGCGCTTCCCGGAGAGCATCTGCGGCGTCCATGCTCACACTATATCATATGGTATATCGCGGGGATCGCGGACCCGCCAGACCCTGCCACACTCCCGTGGCAGGCTTCCGTGCTACGTTTGCTACAGGCATCGCAAGAACGGGGCAACGACGTGACCGAGCGGCTGGCACACCGGGAGCTGCGCAACCGCAGCGCGGAGGTGCTGCGCGACGTGGCCGCCGGGGCCACCTACGAGATCACGAACCACGGCGACGTGGTGGCCGTGCTGTCGCCGCCCGAGCCAGGCCTCAGCCTCCGCATCCGCAAACCCACGACCCGTGGCGGCTTCGCCGACCTGCCGCGGGTCCGGCGGGACGAAGCCGTGCACGTGGTCCTGGACGATCTTCGCGGCGAGCGGTGACCACCTACGTCGACACGTCGGCGGCCGCCAAGCTGCTGGTCGAGGAGCCCGAGTCCGGCGCCCTCGCGCTGTACTTCGACGACCTGGAGCCCGAGGACGACCCCGTCTCGAGCGCACTTCTGGAGACGGAGCTGCGTCGCGTGGCCGTGCGGCTCAACGTCTCCCAGTCGGCGGTGTCCGAGGTGTTGGCGCGCATCGCGCTCGTGGAGCCGCAACGTTCGCTGTTCCACGAGGCGGGACTCCTGCCAGGTGCCGGGCTTCGCAGTCTCGACGCCCTGCACCTGGCAACAGCCCTGCGCGTCGACGCCAGGGTCGTCGTCGCCTACGACGCCCGGCTCATGCAGGCGGCGCGCAGCGTCGGCCTCAAGGTGTCCTCACCGGGCTGACCAGGGCCACCGTGGTCGCGACAGGTGCACTGCGATCGAGGCGCGGGCGTCCACAGGTGCTCACCACAACGGGGACCTGCTCTGTGCGCGAGGGGGGATTTGAACCCCCACGCCCTTTCGGACACTGGCACCTGAAGCCAGCGCGTCTGCCGTTCCGCCACTCGCGCGCCTGCACAGTGTGCTGGACCCGCCCTCCAAACGCCAAACCACGCGAACCCCGGGAAACTCCTGCGGGGGACGTCGGGCCGGCTCTCGCGCTCATCGCGCCCGGCTACCATCGGACCTCAACGGCCAAGGAGGAAACCCCGTGGGACTGTTCGACCGCGTCGAGAGCCGCCTCGAGCGGGCGGTCAACGGCGCGTTCGCCAAGGCGTTCAAGTCCGAGGTCGAGCCGGTCGAGATCGCCAGCGCGATCCGCCGCGCCATGGACGACCGCGCCGCCGTCGTGGGTCACGGACGGACCCTGGTGCCCAACCGGTTCAGCGTCGAGCTCAGCGACACCGACTACGACCGGCTGGCCGACATGGAGGACGTGCTCGCCGACGAGCTGATCGCGTCCGCTCAGGAGCACGCCGAGAGCCAGCGCTACAGCCTCGGGGGACCGTTCGAGATCAGCTTCGTCCCTGAGACCGACCTCGAGACCGGGGTGTTCCGGCTGCGCAGCTCCACGACCAAGCGCGCCGGCCGCGAGCCGCGGGTCGGTGCCGATGCCGATGCCGATGGCCGGCCGCCGCGTGCCAACCCGGCGGCGCAACAGGCGCCCCCGTTGCCCGTCGAGCCGTTCGCGCAGCCGTCGCCACGGGTGACCGCGCAGCCACCGGGCCGCGGCTACCCCGCCGCCACGGACCGGCCTTGGCTGGAGATCGACGGCGAGCGCTACCCGCTGCTCGGTGCCATCACCGTCCTCGGCCGGGACGACACCGCCGACATCGTCCTGGACGACCCCGGCGTCTCCCGGCTGCACTGCGAGCTGCGGGTCACCAGCGACGGGCCGCATCTGATCAGCACCATCCGCGACCTCCAGTCCACCAACGGCACCTTCGTCGAGGGCAACCGGATCACCAAGGAGCACCTGCAGGACGGCAACCGGCTGAGTGTGGGGCGCACCTCGATCCTCTACCGCGCACGCCGCCGATGAGCCCACCGACAACGCCAGGCCCTTCGATGCAGACCAGCCGGGTCAGGGCGTGAGCGAGCTCACCCTCACGGTCATCCGGCTGGGCCTGCTCGGCCTGCTCTGGGTCTTCGTGTTCAGCGTCGTGGGCGTGCTCCGGGGGGACCTCTATGGCACCCGGGTCAGCCCGCGCGCCCCCCGCTCACGCGTCTCGCGCCGCGAGGCACGGGCGGCGAACGCCTACAGCGAACAGTCCGGCGCGTCCAGCCCGGCCGGCCAGTCCAGGGACAGGAGCGCCAGCCGCATCCCGACCACGGTGACGCTCACAGCCGGACCGTTGGCCGGCACCTCCATCCCGCTGCAGGACTCCGGGATCCTGATCGGCCGCAACCCCGAGTGCACCCTGGTCCTCGACGACGACTTCGCCTCGGGCAACCACGCCCGCATCTACCGCTCGCCGCAGGGCTGGGTGGTCGAGGACCTCGGCTCGACCAACGGCACCTTCACCGGGCGGGGCGACACCACTCGCATCACGGAGCCGCTCCCGCTCGAGGTCGGCAGCACGCTGCGCATCGGCCAGACCGTCCTCGAGCTGCGGTAGCGCCCGGGACATGCGATGACGCTCGCCTGGCGGTACGCCGCCCGCACCGACGTGGGGCTCGTGCGCTCGCGCAACGAGGACAGCGGGTATGCCGGTCCGCACCTGCTCGTGCTTGCCGACGGCATGGGGGGCCACGCTGCCGGCAACGTTGCGAGCTCGCTCGCCGTCGGCGAGATGGTGCATCTCGACGACGAGGCCTACGGCGCCGACGAGGCGATGCTGCTGGCCGGCACCTCTCTGCACGACGCCAACGCCGCACTGCGCGACGCCGTGCGCGCCGATCCCGGGCTGCACGGGATGGGCACCACGCTGACCGCCCTGCTGCGCGCCGGCAACAAGGTGGTGCTGACCCACATCGGCGACTCCCGGGCCTACCTGGCTCGGGATGGGCAGTTCTCCCAGATCTCCCGCGACCACTCCTTCGTCCAGGCCCTGGTGGACCAGGGCCGCATCTCCGTGGACGAGGCCATGCACCACCCGCAACGCTCCCTGGTCACCCGCGTCCTGACCGGGCAGCAGGACGACGAGCCCGACCTCTCCGTCCGCGAGGCACGACCGGGTGACCGCTACCTGCTCTGCTCCGACGGGCTGTCCGACTATGTGGCCGAGGACACGATCTGCGAGGTGATGCTGGCCGGCGGGGACGCGGGAGAGACGGCCGACCGCCTGGTGCAGCTCGCGCTCAAGGCCGGCGCACCGGACAACGTCACGTGCATCGTCGCCGACGTGGTGGAGGTCGACACCGACGCCTCGACCCCGACGCACCCGCAGGTCGTCGGCGCGGCGGCCGAGCGTCCGTCCTCCACCACCGCGGCCCTGCCGCTCACGCCAGCGGCCAAGGCGGCCGCGCTGACCCGGCAGGTGAGCCCGGCGGCGGATCGTGAGGCACCCGACGGGTCAGCCGCGCCGGCCGCTGGTGGATCGGGCACCGGGCCAGACGGCACGGGCGTCACCCTCGCGGAGGAGCACACCTCGAGCCGGCTGCGCTGGATCCGCGGCGTGGGCCTGCTGGTCCTGCTGTTCGTCGCCATGGGCGGGTTGGGCTACGGGGCATGGGTCTGGTCCCAGCAGCAGTGGTACGTCGCGGACGCCCGCGGGCATGTGGCCATCTATCGCGGTGTCCCACAGAGCGTCGGCTCGTGGCACCTGTCCCACGTCGTGGTCGAGACCGGGATCGCCACCGCTGACCTGCCCGACTTCTACCGGAACACCGTGAGCGCCCACGTCGACTCGCCGAGCGAGAGCCGCGCGCGCCAGGTCGTGCTGGACCTGAGCGGCCGGGCCCTTCGCTGCCAGCGGGCCAAGGCATCCGGTGGCACCTGCGGAACGGGCCCGTGAACGTGGGGCCCCCATGAGCGTCGTCGCCCCCATCCCGGCGCGCACCAGGCGCAATGTCGAGCTGGTGCTGCTGCTGCTGGCCACCGGCATCGTGCTGGTCGCCTACCTGCAGGTGGGTCTGGCGCTCGACGGCACCGTGCCGCCAGACCTGGTCACCTACGGCGCCGGCCTGCTGGCCCTGTCCGGTGGCCTGCACCTGCTGCTGCGCTGGCGCGCCTCGTATGCCGACCCGCTGCTCCTGCCGATCGCCACCCTGCTCAACGGGCTCGGCCTGGTGATGATCCACCGGCTCGACGTGGCCCACCACCGTCCGCTGGGCAGCCAGATGGCCTTGCGGCAGCTGGTCTGGAGCGCCCTGGCGATCCTCATCGCCGGTGTCGTCCTCGTCTGGCTGCGCGACCACCGTCAGCTGCGCCGGCTCACGTTCACCGCCATGGCGCTCGGGCTGGGGCTGCTGCTGCTGCCGCTGGTGCCGGTGCTGGGGCGCAACGTCAACGGCTCACGCATCTGGGTCGCTGTCGGGCCGTTGTCCTTCCAGCCGGGTGAGGTGGCCAAGATCCTCCTGGCCATCTTCTTCGCCGGCTACCTCGTCCAGACGCGGGACGTGCTGTCCCTGGCCGGCCGGCGCTTCCTGGGCATCTCCCTGCCCCGGGGCCGCGACCTCGGGCCGATCGTCGTGGCGTGGATCGCCAGCCTCGGTGTGCTGGTCTTCGAGCGTGACCTGGGCTCATCGCTGCTGTTCTTCGGGCTCTTCGTCGCGATGCTCTACGTCGCCACCGAGCGCAGGTCGTGGGTCGCCATCGGCCTGGCGCTGTTCTGCGCGGGCTCCTACGTCGCCTACCTGCTCTTCGGGCACGTCCAGGCCCGCGTGCTGCTGTGGTTGCACCCGTTCTCCCCGCAGGCGCTGCAGATCAGCGACCAGCTGGTCAAGGGCCTGATGGGGATGGGCAGCGGCGGGCTGGTCGGCACCGGCTTGGGACGCGGGCACCCGGAGCTGACGTACTTCGCTGAGAGCGACTTCATCGTGCCCAGCTTCGGCGAGGAGCTGGGGCTGGTCGGGCTGTTCGCCCTGCTGATGCTGTACGTGCTCATGGTCGAGCGGGGCCTGCGCACGGCGCTCGGCGTGCGGGACGGTTTCGGCAAGCTCCTGGCGGTAGGGCTGTCCTTCTCGATGGCTCTGCAGTGCTTCGTCGTCGTCGGGGGCGTGACTCGGGTGATCCCGCTGACCGGGCTCACCATGCCGTTCCTGTCCGCCGGCGGCTCGTCACTGCTGGCGAACTGGGCGCTGGTGGCGATCCTGCTGCGGATCAGCGACCAGGCCCGGCGGCCGGTGCCGGACGAGACGTCCGCCGGCCAGGCGTCCCCCGAGCTGGCAGGCGCCCGATGAACGCCCCCATCCGGCGGCTGGCCATGCTCGTGGCGGCGCTGTTCACCACCTTGCTCATCGGCACCACCTACATCCAGTTCGTCGAGGCGGCCTCCTTGCGGGACCGGCCCGGCAACCAGCGCACGCTGCTGGCCACCTACGCCCGCGAGCGAGGCGTCATCCTGGTCGACGGGTCGCCCATCGCGTCCTCGGTGGCGACCCGGGACCAGCTGAAGTACCGACGTACCTACCCGCAGGGCAAGCTCTACTCCCAGGTGACCGGCTACTACTCCTTCATCTACGGTGCCGGAGGCGGCCTGGAGGGCACCGACGACGCGCTGCTGTCCGGCTCGTCCGACACGCTCTTCTACCGCCGGGTTGCCGACCTGCTCTCCGGCACACAGCCGGCCGGTGCCAGCCTCGAGCTGACCATCAACGCCAAGGCTCAGGCGGCCGCGGACAAGGGGCTCGGCGGCCAGCGGGGGGCCGTCGTGGCGCTCGATCCCCGGACCGGAGCAATCCTGGCGATGGTCAGCCACCCGCAGTACGACCCGAACACCCTCGCCGCCCACGCTGCGCAGCCCGTGATCACCGCCTGGAAGGCGCTCAACGCCGACCCGGACCGCCCCGCCGTCAACCGCGCGATCAACGGCCTCTATCCCCCCGGCTCCACCTTCAAGCTGGTCACCGCCGCTGCGGCGCTCTCCAGTGGCAGGTTCCGGCCGTCCACCCTGATCCCCGGTCCCGGGACGCTCCAGCTGCCGCAGACCACTGCCACGCTGCCGAACCACGGCAACCACTCCTGTGCGACCGCGCCCGGGGGCAAGACGACGGTGGAGCACGCCCTCGAGGTCTCCTGCAACACGGCCTTCGGCTACCTCGGTCTGCACCTCGGTGGTGAGGCGCTGCGCAGGCAGGCCGACAAGTTCGGCTTCGACATGCCGATGCAGGTGCCCTTGCGGATATCACCGAGCGTCGTGCCCTCGGGCATGAACCCGCCGCAGAGCGCCCAGTCGGCGATCGGCCAGTTCGACGTGCGGGTCTCGCCGCTGCAGATGGCCATGGTCAGCGCCGCCATCGGTCACCACGGCACGCTGATGGCGCCCTACCTGGTGGCGGACTCGCGCAGCGCGGACCTGACCATCCTGGACAAGGCGACGCCGCGACAGCTCTCGCAGGCCGTCACGCCGGACGTGGCGGACCAGCTGCGGACGATGATGCTGGCCGTGGTCGAGCACGGCACCGGCAAGCACGCGAAGATCCCCGGCGTCGCGGTGGCGGGCAAGACCGGCACCGCCGAGCACGGTCGCGGCCGGGCTCCGCATGCATGGTTCACCGCCTTCGCACCTGCGGCCGATCCTCGGGTCGCTGTCGCCGTCGTCGTGGAGGACGGCGGCAAGGCCGGCCAGGAGGGCTTCGGGGCCACGATCGCCGCGCCGATCGCCCGCGAGGTCATCAAGGCGGTGCTCGGCCGGTGAGCATCGCTCTGGTCCTCGGTGACCGCTACGAGGTCGGCCCGTCGATCGGTCACGGCGGCATGGCGGAGGTGCACGCCGGGCGCGACACCCGCCTGGGCCGAGCGGTCGCGATCAAGGTGCTACGCCCGGACCTCGCGCGCGACGCGACGTTCCTCGCCCGGTTCCGCCGCGAGGCGCAGTCGGCCGCCGGGCTCAACCATCCCTCGATCGTGGCGGTCTACGACTCGGGCGAGGAGCACACCACCGACTCGAGCGGGGGGCCGGCCACGCTGCCGTACATCGTCATGGAGTTCGTCTCCGGCCGCACGCTGCGGGAGGTGCTCAACGAGAGCACCGGCGCCACGATGGACCCGATCCGCGCGATGCGGGTAACGGAGGGGGTCCTCGCGGCCCTGGACTACAGCCACCGCCACGGCATCGTGCACCGCGACATCAAGCCGGCCAACGTGATGGTGACCGAGGACGGCGACATCAAGGTCATGGACTTCGGTATCGCGCGCGCCATCGCCGACACCGGTGCCACCATGACCCAGACCCAGGCGGTCATCGGGACGGCGCACTACCTGTCGCCGGAGCAGGCTCGCGGGGAGAACGTGGACGCGCGGTCCGACCTCTACTCCACCGGCTGCCTGCTCTACGAGCTGCTCACCGGGCGGCCGCCGTTCGTCGGCGACTCTGCGGTGTCGGTCGCCTACCAGCACGTAGGCGAGACCCCCCAGCCCCCGTCCCTGCACCGACCCTCCGTGCCTCCCGACCTGGACGCCGTGACGCTGCACTCGCTGGTCAAGGACCGGGAGGCCAGATACCAGAGCGCCGAGGACTTCGGCGCCGACCTGGTCGCCGCCCGCACCGGCCGGACGGTCAGCGCGGCGGCGCGCGGCACCGCAGAGGTGCTCGCCGGGGCCCAACCGACGATGGTGATCTCGCGGCCCGGTGCCGCAACCGTGGTCGCGGACGCCCGCACGGAACGGGTCCGTGACACCGACACCGGCGGCATACCGGAGCGGGCCCGAGGAGCACACGCGACCAACACCGCGTCCCTCCCAGCGGTCGGCCACGACCCTGACGACGAGCCGCGCAAGCGCCATGCAGCGAGCTACCTCCTGCTGGTCCTGGCGGTCGTGGCTGCGCTGGTTGCCTTGGGCTTCGCCGCCAGGGGCCTGCTGGGCGGCCCCTCGGGAGGATCCACGGTGAGCGTCCCCAACGTGGTCACGATGACCCGGGCTGCGGCGGTGAAGGCCCTGACCGACAAGGGGCTGACCCCGGCGGTCCAGACCGTGGTGAGCGGCACGGCGGCCAGGGACACCGTGGTCGACCAGAACCCCCAGGCCGGCGCAGCGGTGTCCCGGAGCTCCAAGGTGACGATCGAGGTCTCCAGCGGTCCCGGCCAGATCGGCGTGCCCGACGTCAGCGGCTTCCCGCAGGCATCGGCGATGCAGACTCTCACCGGCGTGGGGCTGAAGGTGTCCGCCAAGATCCAGCAGGTCGACAACTCCACCGTGGCCAAGGGCGCCGTCGTGGCCACCGACCCGCCAGCCAACGCGATCGTGAACGACGGCAGCACGGTGGTGCTCAAGGTATCCAGCGGCAAGGTCGTAGTCCCGAACGTCGTCGGCGCCTCCCGGGCCGAAGCGCAGAGCACCCTGTCCCAGCTGGGCCTGCGGACCAGGGTCAGCTTCGCGGTCAGCAGCGCCGGTGACGACACCGTGCTGAAGCAGACGCACCGGGGCGACAAGGTGTCCTCGGGCACCGAGATCGCCCTCGTGGTCGCCCAGGCGACAGGCTCGACGTCGACGACCACTGCCCCGCCGACGACCCGGCCGTCGAGCTCCACGACAACGACGAGGCGACCGACCTCGTCCACGACGACGCGGAGCTCTACCAGCAGCAGCACGGCGCCGACATCAAGCAGCACGTCGACGAGGACGTCCAGCACGAGCTCGAGCAGCAGCTCGACCAGCCCCACCAGCTCCAGCTCGACCAGCCCCACCAGCTCGACCAGCTCGACCAGCTCGACCAGCTCGACCAGCTCGACCAGCTCGACCAGCTCGACCAGCTCGACCAGCTCGACCAGTTCGACGAGCCCGACGAGCCCGACCAGCCCGACCAGCAGCGCGAGCTCTCCGGCGTCCACGCCGTGACGAGGCGCGAAGGACCATCCCAACGGTGCCGCCAGACCCACACGAGGCGGCGCTGCTCGTCCTCAGCGGAACGGCCCGGCCGCAGGTAGGCGCGGCGCTACCGGCACGGACGCGGACGGGCGCGGCGAACTGACGGTGTTGTCGTTGAACGGCAGGTGGGGCGCGATTGCGGGGAAGACCCACACGAAGCACACGACGACCACCAGCGCCGCCAACAGCAGCAGGAGCACCACCTTGACCAACCGCGGTCCGGGCAGCACCCGCCAGAGGGCTCCGTACACCGCTCATCCTCCCTTCGTGGGCGTGGCGAGGTAGGACGCGGGGAGCCCGTCCGCCCGCGGTATGGTCCGCCGCAACGCCCCGAACACGACGTACCGCTGCCTGGCGCTGAACTCCGGGTGGCAGGACGTCATCGTCAGCGATGCTGTCGTGGCCGCCTGCGCGGGACGCCCAGGCACCGCGTCCACGACGTCGGTCTGCGTGGGGGCGACGATCAGATGGCCGGTCACGACATACACGAAGTAGCTGGCCCTGGTCTCGACGACGACGACGTCACCCTTGCGCAGCGTCGCGATCCGGTTCAGCGGCTTCCCGTATGTCGTCCGGTGCCCCGCGACCGCGAAGTTGCCGACACTGCCAGGCAGGGCCGTCCCCAGGTAGTGCCCGAGGCCGCGCTGCAAGACCGGGTACGTCGTGCCCTGGAGCACCGGGCGGGCGTAGTCCGCGCCGAACCGGGGGATCCGGATCACCGCGAAGGCCTGGCCGAACGCCACCTTGGTCAGCGTCGGGGCCTTGACTCCCCTGGGTGGGTGTCCGAACTGCCTCTCGAGGCTCTGGACCGTGGCCGCCTGCTCGCGGTCCGCGGTGACGTCGGTCCACCACAGCTGCCAGCCGATGAAGACCAGCAGCATCACCCCAGCGGTGATCAGCAGCTCACCCAGCACCTGGGTCAGCAGTCGGACGAACCTCACCCGCCGACCGTGCCCGCTCTGGCGTACAGCAGCTCGACACCCGCCGCGTATGCCGGGAACGTCGCCTCGGGCCGGCTCGTCACGTCATAGCCGAGGCCGAGGACTGCGACGTACTGGCGGAAGATGGCAACGGAGGGGTCGTGCTGCAGGGACTGCTGCATCCGGGCGATGTCCCCGATGGCGCGGACGACGTAGGGCGGGGAGTAGACCCGTCCCTGCAGAATGAGGGTGTTGCCGACACACCGGACCGCGCTGGTGGAGATCACCCGCTGGTCCTGCAGCGTCATCGCCTCCGCACCACCCGCCCACAGCGCGTTGACCACGCCTTGGACGTCCTGCTGGTGCACCACGATGTCGTCGGCGGTGAACCCCTTCGGCAGGCTGTCGACGCGGCGGCTGGCGTCGTCCAGGCTGACCTGCAGCATCAGTCCTCGCACGGCGTCGAAGCCGGTGGGCGCGGAGAGGCTCGCGCTGCGCCTCTCCAGCGCGGCGACCGTGGCGCTTCCGGGAGCGCTCGCGGCGGTCAGCCTGACGAGATCGGTTCGAAGGCGCTGGACGTCGGCGGCCTTCCGCTCGGCGCTGCGGGTCTGGGCTCGAATGACGTCGGCGAGGTCGCCGCCTCCCCACGCGCGCAGGTCGGTCCCCTGAGCCGTCCGGGCACTGGTGGCGAAGAGCACGCCAGCAACGGCCGCGGCCACCGGGACGAGCAGGGACCAGCCGGAGCCGGTGACGCGGCTGGGTCGCGGTCGCTGCTCCGGCATCGAGCTACCCCCTTCTTTGCGCGCGGCCGTGACGGCACCGGACCGGCTGCAGCCGCGGGTGACGCCATGTGCAGCAACTACGCTAGGCCAGGATCGGCGTGCCGCCGGGAGCCAGACCAGTCGAGGCAGGGAGATCCGGTGCCGGAGTCCAAGGGGCGCAACAAGGCGTCGTACACACCGCCCGCACGCAGCACCAAGCCCGTCGGCCCCAACCCGCCATGGTTCCAGCCGGTGATGGGGGGCCTGCTCGTCCTCGGCCTGATCTGGGTCGTGACCTTCTACGTCGCCCAGGGCGCCTACCCCGTCCCCAAGATCGGCTACTGGAACCTCGGGATCGGGTTCGGGCTGCTGCTCGGCGGCTTCGTGATGACCACCCGCTGGCGCTGAGCGGGGAGTCGTCCACAGGGTTGTCCACCGCTGGGGACAAATGACAGGCGTGTAACTGGTCCGGCCGCGGCCGGTGGGGGAACGGCAGGCAGCCCGACTCAGACCACGCCGATCGGGCCGGCGGCGGCGTACTTGCCCACAGCGACGGCGACGAGCAGCACCAGGATGAGCGCCAGCCCGGGCCACTGCAGCCGTCGGCGCGGTTGCGCGGCGGTCCGGGCCAGCACCAACGCGCAGAGGGCTCCGGTCACCGCTCCGCCCAGGTGTGCCTGCCAGGCGATGCCCGGGATGATGAAGCCCAGCAGACCGTTGATCACGATGATGCCGGCGATGCCGGCGGAGGACCGCCCGAGGTGGCGGTTGAGCACCAGCATCGCGGCGAACAGCCCGAACACCGCCCCCGAGGCGCCGACCGTGCCGGGGTGCACGTAGTCGATGCCGCCGGCGGAGTCGTAGAGCGGCGTCAGCAGCAGGTAGCCTAGCGAGCCGCCTACCGCGCTGATCAGGTACAGCGCCGCGAACCGGGCCCGGCCGAGCAGCGGCTCGAGATACTGCCCGATCTGCCAGAGGGCGAACAGGTTGAACAGGATGTGGGTGATGTTGGACGGTGCGTGCGCGAAGGCCGCCGTGAGGAAGCGCCAGGGCTCCTGCCGACCGAACGCCGACACGAACTCCAGCTGGCCGGTCGTCGCGGGCAGGGCCTTCTGCCCCAGCCAGACCAGCACGCACAGCGCCACGATGGTCAGCGTGACCACGGGCCGGTCACCGCTCAGGGGGGCACCGAACTGGGTCCGTGGCGAGCGCACCGTGGCCGCGCCCTCGCGCACGCAGTCCACGCACTGGATACCGACCGGCGCGGGGCGCTGGCAGTCCGGGCAGGTGGGCCGGCCACAGCGCTGGCAGCGCACGTAGGCGACCGTCCTCGGGTGCCGGGGGCAGACCGGCGGCTGCTCGGGCGGCTGGGTGTGCGGACCGTCCTGGGGGACCTGGGTCATCGGCGGCTCAAGAGGCGCTGGGGCGCTGGTCTGCGCCGGGCTGCCCCGCCGCCTCGACGCTCACCCGCTCGATCACCACGGGACTCACCGGTGCGTCCTGGCCGCGGGTCGGCACGGCGGCGATCGCGTCCACCACCTCGCGGCTGGGGCCGTCGGCGACCTCGCCGAAGATGGTGTGCTTGCCCTGCAGCCAGGTCGCCGCGCCCACGGTGATGAAGAACTGCGAGCCGTTGGTGCCCTTGCCGCCGCGGACACCGGCGTTGGCCATGGCAAGCATGTACGGCGCGCGGAAGTTGAGGTCGGGGCTGATCTCGTCGTTGAAGGTGAAGCCCGGTCCGCCGGTGCCCGTGCCGAGGGGGTCTCCGCCCTGGATCATAAAGCCCGGGATGATCCGGTGGAAGACCACTCCGTCGTAGAGCGGGTCGGTCCGGCTCTTGCCGGTGGACGGGTCGGTCCATGCCTTGGTGCCGGTCGCGAGCCCGATGAAGTTCTCGACGGTCTTGGGCGCCTGGTCGGGGTACACCGTCAGGTGTATGTCGCCGTGGTTGGTGTGCAAGGTGACACTCGTCGGCTGCGGCTGCTGGGTCATGGGCGCAATCCTCGCACGGTGGCGCCGGTGGCCAGCCGGCGCGCACGTCGGCCGGGAGCCACGCTGCATACGTCTGCGTCTTGCCCCTCCCTGTGTCGCACTGGCCGAGCAGACAAGGCAGGATGTCACCCGAGTCAGGCACCACAACCTGCTAGTGCAAGGAGAGGCCGTGTTCGGTATTCAGAGCAGATCACAAAAGCAGGCCGCAGCCGCCGCAGCCGCCGCAGCCCAGGCGGCGGCGCTCGAGGCAGCCGCCAGCTCTAACAAGATCTGGGGCAGGCCCCAGGTCGAGATCGTCCGCACCTGGGCCAAGCCCCGGGTGGACCAGCGCGTGGTGGCCGCCCGTGACTGGGCCAAGCCACGTGTCGGCCGAGGCATCGAGGTGGCGGTACCCAAGCTCGACTCGGCGGTCCAGAGCCTGGCCCCGGTCGTCGACAGGAGTCGCGACAAGATCGTGGACGAGCTGCTCCCGCGGCTGTCCGAGCTCATCTCCGCGTTGGCAGCGAGCAGCCTCGCAGCCAAGGATGAGGCAGTCGAGCGCACGACCGGCGCGGCAGCCGTCCTGTCGGGCGACGCCGATGCCCAGCCCAAGAGCGGGGGCAGGGGGCGGCTGGTGCTCCTGCTCAGCCTGGTCGCGGGTGCCGTCGCGGCCGGTGGCGCCGCCTTCTCCCAGAGCCGCAAGAGTGCCGACGACCCGTGGGCGACACCGCTCTCCGATCCGTATGCCGCGCCGGTCGGCGACACCAGCGAGGCGGCTTCGGCCATGCCGGTCTTCGACGCGACTGCCGCCAGCGCAGGTGCGGGTGGGGCCGCTCCGGTGACCGTCGTCGGCGACGCCGGGACCAACGACCCCTCGAGCGACGTGAGCAGCCTGGATGGGCTGGTCAGCGTGGACGACAGCGACGACGTCACCGTCCTGCAGCAGAACACCGGCGACCAGGAGGGTGAGAACCGCCCCTGAGCACCGCTCGACAGGGCTGACGGCGTCGACCACGGCCGGAAGGCACACCGATGACCCGGTACGGCGCGCAGTACGGTCCGGACATCACGTTCCTGGGCGTGCCGAGCTGCGACCTGGACGACCCAGGCTCGTATGCCGGCGCCGACGTGGTCATTGTGGGCGCACCCTTCGATGGGGGCACCTCACACCGGCCCGGCGCCAGGTTCGGTCCGCAGGCGATCCGGATGGCCGACTACCTGCCGTTCGACGGCTCACGGCCCAGCCTGGCCCTGCGCACCGACGGCCTGGTCGACCTCACCGTGCGCGACGCGGGTGACGTGGAGATGTACTCCGGGGACATCGAGGCGGCGCTGCCGGCGCTCGAGGCTGCTGTGGAGAAGGTGACCCGAGCGGACGCGATCCCGGTCGTCCTCGGCGGTGACCACTCGGTCACCTTCGCCGACGCCAAGGGCGTCGCCAACGCCCTAGGCCACGGTCAGATCTCGATGATCCACTTCGACGCCCACGCCGACACCGGGGACATCGCGTTCGGGTCACTGTGGGGTCACGGCCAGCCGATGCGGCGGCTGATCGAGTCGGGGGCACTGCGCGGCGACCGGTTCCTGCAGGTCGGGCTGCGGGGATACTGGCCGCCGCCGGAGACGCTGGACTGGATGGCGGCGCAGTCGATGCGCTCGTTCGAGATGACCGAGGTGGTGACGCGGGGGCTGGACGACTGTCTCACGGAGGCGTTCGGGATCGCCATGGACGGGTGCGCGGGCGTGTTCCTGTCGGTGGACATCGACGTCTGCGACCCCGGTCACGCTCCCGGCACCGGCACTCCGGAGCCTGGAGGTCTCACGGCCCGCCAGCTGCTCGACGCCGTCCGCAGGGTTGCCCTGGAGCTGCCGGTGGTCGGCATCGACGTGGTGGAGGTGAGCCCCCCCTACGACCACGCCGACATCACCGCGGCGCTGGCGAACCGGGTCGTCCTCGAGGCGCTCTCGGCCATCGCCCGCCGGCGCAGGGACCAGCCCGGCGCCGCTCGGTGGGACCCCTTACAGCCGCTGCTCGCCGGACGCCCGGAGCCGGACGCCCGGGCTGCCGACGAGCCAAGAGGTCAGGCCTGACGTCTACCCCGGTTCTTGGCCTTCAGCAGCAGCTCGCGGGCCTTGCGCTGGTTCTCCGGCTTGCTCGCCTCGCGCTTGGCGATCTCGATGGCCTTGATGGCGATCCCACTCTTGAGGGCTTTGCTGAGGAAGCTCACGGTGACTCCTGCGGTCTGGACGGCTGTGGGTGGTGGTGACTGGCACTCGGGTGTGTCCCGAGCTGTGGACTGCTGGAGCAGACGGTACCCGTTCGACGTCCACCTCAGCGCCACCGCACCTGCTCGGGGCTGGACCGGTCACTTGAGCAGGCGCCGATGCAGCTCCGTGGTGAGCGTGTGGATCGCCCTGGTGAGCTCGGTGTTGGTCTTCAGCTCGAGCTCGGACTCGACGAAGTCATGGTCTGCCTTGGCCTGGGCGAAGGCCGACTGCCGGTTCTGCCCGATCATCACGAACGTGGACAGGAAGATTGCCTCCAGCGACACGATCAGCGTCAGCGTGGGCCATGGGCTCCGTTCCACTAGCAGCATCCACCCGGCGAAGGCGGCTGCGTGGAGGTAGACGAAGGGCATCGACCCGGCGAATGCGGTGATCCTGTCCGCGAGGCGGAGCTGCGCATCGGCGCCACGACGCGCCAGGTGGGTCACCACCACCGGGTGCCGGCGCTGGCTGGGGCGGTCCGTGCTGGCTACGTCCATGTCTGCTCCTTTACCGGCGGGCGCGCGCGCCGCCCAGAGGCGAAGTGGCCAGTGTCTCCGCTGCTCCTGGACCACACCTGGCGCACCCCGGGTAGGACAATCGTTGACCATCTCTTGCGGTGCTCCGGATTGCGGTCAGCCGCGCCTTGTGGTAGAAGCGCGACCGGCGCATACTGACGAACCTGGGAGCTCTGGGACGGGGGGGTCTGTGAGCAGTCCTCGGGCTACGCGGGTGCGAGCAGCGGTGTCCGGCCTGGCCGTGTCCGCGCTCCTGCTCGTTCCCGCTGTTCCTGCGGCTGCGTAACCCGGACACCCCCGTTAGCTACCCGGCGGCCGCCTCGGGCACCCGGACCAGCGGCCTCGGGTTCGACGTCTGCACCGCCCCGTCGCTCACCGCGCTGCAGGCGTGGCGGTCCTCGCCGTACCGGACGGTCAACACCTACTTCGGCGGTGTCAACCGGGCCTGCACGCAGCCGAACCTCAGCGCGTCGTGGGTGTCCTCCGCCGCGACTCAGGGCTGGCGGATCCTTCCGACCTACATGGGTCGCCAGCCGTTCTGCATCTTCGGGACCAAGCCCTACCGCTACACCGACACCGACGCGAGCTCCTACGGCGACAGCGACGCAGCTGACGCGGTGCGCCTCGCTCAAGGGTTGGGGTTCAAGCCCGGCAGCGCTCTCTATGCCGACGTCGAGCACTACGACGCCACCGTCAGCACCTGCGTGACCGCGGTCCGACGGTATGTCTCGGCGTGGACCAAGCGGCTGCACGCGTCGGGCTACCTCGCTGGGGCCTATGTGCACCAGGACTCGGGGGCGCTCAACCTGTCGCAGACGTACGGGTCCACCGGCTACGCCCGCCCGGATGCGGTCTGGATGGCCCGGTGGGACCTCAGCTCCTCGTTGCGTGGGTGGCCGACGGTGCCGGACTCGCAGTGGGCGGCGCATCAGCGGCTCAAGCAGTACCAGGGCGGGCACGACGAGACCTGGGGCGGAGTGAGGATCAACGTCGACAGCGACTCACTGGACGCACCGGTCGCCACGGTCTCCTACGCCTACAAGGCCACCAGCACGACCTCGTTGAACGGCCGTAGCGGCCCGTCGACGGGATACCCCATTGTGAAGATCTACCCCGCCGGCAGCACGCTGTCGGTCCTGTGCCAGACGACGGGCCAGCAGATCGGAGGTACCACAGTGTGGGACCGGCTGGCTGACGGGCTGTTCGTCACCGACTACTACGTGTCCACGTCATCGAGCACCGGCTTCACCGCCCCGCTGCCCCGCTGCACCTACCCCGGCCAGGTGACCGCCACGGACGGGCTGAACGCCCGCACCGGACCGGGCGCGTCATACTCGCTGTCCGGCTCCCCGGTGCCGTTCGGCGCCCTCGCCTGGGTCATGTGTCAGCGAGCCGGCAGCACGGTCGGCACCACCGCCGTCTGGGACCGCCTCGACGACGGCCGCTGGGTCAGCGACTACTACGTATCCAACGGCTCCAACACCACATACACCAGCGCGGTCCCGCGCTGCTGAGGAGCCGTGTCCGACCCTGGGATATGGCTGAACTGGGTGGAGACGACGGGACTCGAACCCGTAACCCCCTGCTTGCAAAGCAGGTGCGCTACCAATTGCGCCACGTCCCCCTACGCACGGGCAACCGCACGTGGCGGTGAAGCCGCCCCTAGGACACCGAGTCGGTGGCTTCGGCCCACAGGTCCTGCTCGGCCCTCTGCGCGTCCAGCTTGCGCTTGAGGGCCAGGGCGCCGGCAGCGGAGGCCAGGAGCACCAGCAGCTTCTTCATCGGCACGGCTCCGTCTTGTCCGGGTGACTGGGGAAGGGATCATCGTGACACGAGGCGCGGCCGGTCGCGATGGTGGGCCTAACAGGACTTGAACCTGTGGCCTCTTCCTTATCAGGGAAGCGCTCTAACCGTCTGAGCTATAGGCCCCTATCACGCACGGCGCTTGGACCCGGGGGCCGCGGCGACGCCCGAGATTACCGCACCGCTTCGACCGAGCAAAACGCCCCGGACTGGCTCAACCGCCTGCTGGGCGACGTGCTCAGTCGTCGGTCAGCGTGACCTGGAGGCCGCCGACCAGGCTGGAGCAGATGTTGTACAGCACTGCACCGAGCGTGGCGATCGCCGTGAGCAGCACGATGTCGACGACGCCGATCACGATCGAGAGGGAGACCACCCGGTCGAAGCCGATGTAGTCCATCAGGTTGAACTTGGCGCTGCTGTTGCCGAGCACCTGGCCGATCGCCCGGTTGACGTCGGAGAAGACTCCCATGCCGGACAGGACCAGCCACAGGACCGCCATCAGCACCACACCAGCGATCCCCGCCGCCACCGAGAGCAGAAACGAGATCTTCATCGCCGACCAGGGATCGATCCGCGAGACGGTGAGCTTGACCCGGCGTGCGCCAGCGGGTGCCGCCGGCTGGACCTCACGCGCGTCCGGCTGCGTCACCGCGCTGCCCTGGGCGCCCGAGTGCTGCGGGGTAGCCTGCTCGGTCGCCTCCTGGTCCACCTGCCCGGACCGCTGGGTCGGATCCGAGTGCGCCGGCGGTCCTGCCGCGTGTGTCGTGCTCACTGCTCGCCTCCGTCGTCGCCGTCCACCCCGTCGTCCTGCTGCAGGGGGTCCTGCGATGACACGGTACCCGTTTCGTCCGAGTGAACCCTGACAGCGCCTGCAGCGGCCGCATCCGCAGCGGGACCGCCGGGTGCCAGGACAGCCTCGACGTCGTCGTCCCGCTCGGCGTTGCGCGCCACGGCGACGATCGAGTCGCCGAGGTCAGGTTTGGCGAACTGGACCCCACTGGTGTCGCGCCGGGTCAGGCGGACCTCGTCCACGCGGGACCGCACAATCTTGCCCTTCTCCATCACCACGAGCACCTCGTCACCCTCGACGACGGTGAGGGCGCCGACCAGGTCGCCGCCGCGGTCGGACGACTTGGCCACCTTGGTGCCGATTCCACCACGGCCCTGGACCCGGTAGTCGGTCACAGGAGTCCGCTTGGCCAGGCCGTTCTCGAACACGACGAACACGTCCGGCTCTGTGCCCTGCTCGACCACGCTCATGGCCAGCAGCTCGTCGCCGTCGCGGAACGTCATCCCGGTCACCCCGCTGGTGGCACGGCCCATCGGCCGCAGCGCGGCGTCGTTGGCTGTGAACCTCAGGGACATCCCCTTGCGCGACACCAGCAGCAGGTCGTCGACGGCCGAGGCGAGCCGGACACCGACCAGCTCGTCGCCCTCGCGAAGGTTGACGGCGATCAGCCCGCCGGTGCGCGGTGAGTCGTACTCCAGCAGCCGTGTCTTCTTGACCAGCCCGTCCCGGGTGGCGAGGACCAGGTAGGGGACAGTGACGTAGTCGCGCAGCGCCAGGACCTGGGCGATCTGCTCGCCCGGCTGGAAGGCCAGCAGGTTGGCGACGTGCTGTCCCTTGGCGTCGCGGCCGGCCTCCGGCAGCTCGTAGGCCTTGGCGCGGTAGACGCGACCGAGGTTGGTGAAGAACAGCAGCCAGTGGTGTGTCGTGGTGGTGAAGAAGTGGTCGACGATGTCGTCACCGCGCAGCGTCGCGCCCCGCACGCCCTTGCCGCCACGCCGCTGGGACCGGTACAGGTCGACAAGCGTGCGCTTGGCGTAGCCGCCGCGGGTGATGGTCACCACGACGTCGTCCTCGGGGATCAGGTCCTCCATCGACATGTCCCCGTCGAAGGGGATCACCCGCGTGCGCCGGTCGTCGCCGAACTTGTCCACGATCTCGGTCAGCTCGTCGGCGACGATCTGGCGCTGCCGACCCGGTGAGGCCAGGATCGCGGTGAACTCGTCGATCTGGGCCTGCAGGTCGTTGTGCTGGTCGATCAGCTTCTGCCGCTCGAGCGCGGCGAGCCGGCGCAGCTGCATGTTGAGGATCGCCATGGCCTGGATCTCGTCGATCTCCAGCAGGCCGATCAGTCCCTCGCGGGCGTCCTCGACCGTCGCGGACGCGCGGATCAGCGCGATCACCGCGTCGAGCTGGTCCAGCGCCTTCAGCAGTCCGCGGACGAGGTGGATCCGGTCCTCGGCCTCACGCAGCCGGAACCGCGTGCGCCGGACGATGACGTCCAGCTGGTGCTCCACCCAGTGCCGGATGAAGGCGTCCAGCGGCAGGGTGCGCGGCACGCCGTCCACCAGGGCCAGCATGTTGGCGCCGAAGGTCGTCTGCAGCTGGGTGTGCTTGAACAGGTTGTTGAGCACGACCTTGGCCACCGCGTCGCGTCGCAGCACGATGACCAGGCGCTGCCCGGTGCGGCCCGACGTCTCGTCGCGGATGTCGGCGATACCACCGAGCCGGCCCTCTTTGACCAGCTCGGCGATCTTCTGGGCCAGCGTGTCGGGGTTGACCTGGTAGGGCAGCTCGGTGACGACCAGGCAGATCCGCCCCTGGATCTCCTCGACCTCGACCACCGCCCGCATGATGATCGAGCCCCGGCCGGTGTGGTAGGCCTCCTCGATGCCCTTGCGGCCGAGCACGAGCGCGCCCGTCGGGAAGTCCGGGCCCTGGATCGTGGCCATCAGCTGGGCCAGCAGCTCGTCCCGGGATGCCTCCGGGTGGGCCAGGTGCCACTGGGCCCCCGCGGCCACCTCGCGGAGGTTATGCGGGGGGATCTGGGTCGCCATGCCGACCGCGATGCCCGCCGAGCCGTTGACCAGCAGGTTCGGGAACCTGCTGGGCAGGACGACGGGCTCGCGGGTCTTGCCGTCGTAGTTGTCCTTGAACTCGACCGTCTCCTGGTCGATGTCGCGGACCATCTCCAACGCCAACGGCGCCATCCGGCACTCGGTGTAGCGCGGCGCCGCCGCCGGGTCGTCGCCAGGTGAGCCGAAGTTGCCCTGCCCGTCGACCAGCGGGTAGCGCATCGACCAGTCCTGCACCAGCCGCACCAGGGCGTCGTAGATGGAGGTGTCCCCGTGCGGGTGGTACTGGCCCATCACCTCGCCGACGACGCGGGCGCACTTGTTGAAGCCGCGGTCCGGGCGGTAACCGCCGTCGTACATCGCGTAGACGACCCTGCGGTGCACCGGCTTGAGCCCGTCGCGCACGTCGGGCAGCGCGCGGCTGACGATGACCGTCATGGCGTAGTCGATGTAGCTGCGCTGCATCTCCAGGTTCAGGTCCACCGGCTCGACCCGGTTGCCCCGCGGCGGCTCCGTGTCGCCGATGCCGTCGGTCCCCTCGATGATGGGCGGTTGTTCGCTCACGTTCTGCTCTTCCTGCCGTGGTTGAGGTATGCCGGTCCGGCGGCTGGGCTCAGATGTCGAGGAACCGCACGTCGCGGGCGTTGCGCTGGATGAAGCCGCGCCGGCTCTCCACGTCCTCGCCCATCAGCACCGAGAAGATCTCGTCGGCGGCCGCGGCGTCGTCCAGGGTCACCTGCAGCAGGATCCGGTGGTCGGGGTCCATCGTGGTGTCCCAGAGCTCGCGGTAGTCCATCTCGCCCAGACCCTTGTAACGCTGGATACCCGCGTCCTTGGGCAGCCGCCAGCCCTGGCCCTGTCCCGCCTGGATCATGGCGTCCCGCTCGCGGTCGGAGTAGGCGAACTCGTGCGGGTGGTTGCTCCACTTCAGCCGGTAGAGCGGCGGTTGCGCGAGATAGACGTAGCCGGCCTCGATCAGCGGTCGCATGAACCGGAACAGCAGCGTCAGCAGCAGCGTGCGGATGTGCATCCCGTCGACGTCGGCGTCGGCCATCAGCACGATCTTGTGGTAGCGGGCCCTGGTGAGGTCGAAGTCCTCGCCGATGCCCGTGCCGAAGCCCGAGATCAGCGCCTGCACCTCGTTGTTGGCCAGCACCCGGTCGATGCGGGCCTTCTCGACGTTGAGGATCTTGCCCCGGATCGGCAGGATCGCCTGGGTGTGCGGGTTGCGCCCGCGCACCGCGGAACCGCCGGCCGAGTCGCCCTCGACGATGAACACCTCCGAGATCGTCGGGTCGTTGGACTGGCAGTCCCGCAGCTTGCCCGGCAGGCCGCCGGACTCCAGCAGCCCCTTGCGGCGCGTCGCCTCGCGGGCCTTGCGGGCCGCCATACGGGCTGCCGATGCTTGGATCGCCTTGCGCACGATCTCGCGGCCCTCGTTGGGATGGCCCTCGAGCCAGTGGCCGAGCTCGCTGCTGACGACGCGCTGGACGAAGCCCTTCATCTCGGAGTTGCCGAGCTTGGTCTTGGTCTGTCCCTCGAACTGCGGCTCGCCGAGCTTGGCCGAGATCACCGCCGTGAGCCCCTCGCGGATGTCGTCGCCGGTGAGGTTGTCTTCCTTGTCCTTGAGCAGGTTCTTGGCCCGGGCGAAGTCGTTGACCAGCTTGGTCAGCGCCGTGCGGAATCCCTCCTCGTGGGTCCCCCCCTCGTGGGTGTTGATGGTGTTGGCGTAGGTGTGCACGGACTCGGAGTAGGACTGGGTCCACTGCATCGCGACCTCGAGCGAGAGCCGGCGCTCGGTGTCCTCGGACTCGAAGGAGATCACCTGCTCGTGCACCGGCTCGGCCTTCTTGGAGCTGACCAGGTGCGTGACGTAGTCGACCAGGCCTCCGTCGTAGCGGTAGGACACGCTGCGGCCAGGGGCGACGTCACCGTCCTCACCCGTGTCCAGCGCGATCGAGTCGCCGTCCGGCTCGTCGGCGTAGTCACGCCGCTCGTCGGTGAGGCTGATGGTGAGCCCCTTGTTGAGAAAGGCGTACTGCTGGAACCGGGCGCGAAGCGTCTCGTAGTCGTAGACCGTGGCGTCGAAGATGTCCGGGCTCGGCCAGAAGGTGACCGTGGTGCCGGTCTCGGCGCTCTCCTCATCCCGGGACAGCGGCCCGACCGGCTCGCCCAGCCGGTAGCTCTGCCGGAACACGTGCCCGAGCTGGCGCACCTCCACGTCCAGCCGCCGCGACAGGGCGTTGACCACGGACACGCCCACTCCGTGCAGGCCGCCCGAGACGGCATAGCCGGAGCCGCCGAACTTGCCGCCCGCGTGCAGCACGGTCAGCACCACCTCGACGGCAGGCTTGCCCTCGGAGGGCATCACATCGGTCGGTATGCCGCGCCCGTTGTCCCGGACCCGGACCCCGTTGTCCGCCAACAGGGTGACCTCGATCAGGTCGGCATGACCAGCCAGAGCCTCGTCGACGCCGTTGTCCACCACCTCCCACACCAGGTGGTGCAGGCCGCGCTCTCCGGTCGAGCCGATGTACATGCCCGGCCGCTTCCGCACGGCCTCCAAGCCCTCCAGGACGGTGATCGAGGTGGCATCGTAGGTAGCCGAGCCGGCGTCCGTCGTGCGGCCAGCGGTTGGCTGATCAGGCGATGGCTGCTCAGGGGCTGGCTGAGCAGGGTCGACGGGACTGTCAGGGCTCGACACGAGGCTCCTTTGCCGTGGGCACTGCGCTGCCACGCCGGGCGATCCGTCGGTGCGCAGGCACATGAAGCGGCCAGCCGGAAGGCGAACAGGTGCTGGTCTCCCCTGGTACAGGATCCCGGGTGGGCGCGTTACCGGTGGCCGCTGGATACCTCACCAGTCTACCTGTTCTGTGGTGCCGGACCGGACCGAAACACACCTGTTGCGGCCCGTCCTGGCTCCCTGGGCCGAGAATGGCGCGGGTCTGCTGTCCCCCTACCCGAACCCACCCGTGGTCGGCCGCACGGGCCAGCCAACTCGCGCCCGGGCTCGGCCCGGGGACCGTCAGCCATAGGTGTCGCGAGGCCCAGGACCTTCGCTGCGCAGGCGTCCTCTGCTCCACGACGGTGCACTCGGTCCGACCACCCGCAGGTCGGTCACCGCATCGCCGACCTCGACCTCGAGCCGGTGCAGCAGAGTCGCAGACATCAGTCGCAGCTGGGTGGCCCATGCCGTCGACTCGGCGCGGACCGTCAGCACCCCGGCTTCGAACGTCGTGGGCTGGCAGTGTGCCGCTACATCTGCTCCCACGATGCTCGACCAACGGCCGATGACCGCTCCGACCGCGACGTCCACGCTCCACCCCCGGTCGAGCAGCAGGCGCTCGAGCTGCTCGCCGAGCCGGGCGGGGTCGCGTGCATCCGGGCCGCTGGCCCCCCGCGGCACGTCGCCGGGCACCCAGCTCGAACGGCGTGGCCGGCTCCCGGGCCGCAGCCCCTTGGCGCGGGCGATCTCGCGGGCGCGAGCCAGAGCCGAGGACGCCGCGGTCAGTGCCGCATCCTCATCGTCCCGTCCGGTCGAGCGACGCATCTCTTCCCGGTCGAGGCCTACCTGGTCTGCGTCCGACACCTCGTCCGCGCGGTCGCTCTGGTTCGGCTGCTCAGGCAACTCTGACCACCGCACCGGAGCTCACGTGATACGTGGTCGCGCCAGGGCCGGTCAGGAGCGCTGGCACGTCCTGGGGCACAGCAGCCGTGACGATCACCTGCTCGCAGTCCGCGACGCGCTGGGCCAGCCGGTCGCGGCGGCCGTCGTCGAGCTCGGCGAAGACGTCGTCCAGGATGAGCACCGGATCCGTGCCCAGGTCGTGCCTCAGCAGCTCGAAAGCCGCCAGGCGCAGCGCCAGCGCCAGGGACCAGGACTCCCCGTGGCTGGCATATCCCTTCGCGGGCAGATCACCCAGGGTGAGCGCCACGTCGTCGCGGTGCGGGCCGACCAGGGTGATGCCGCGCTCGAGCTCCTGGCCCCGCACCAAGGCGAGCGAGCTGAGGATCTGCGTGTGCAGCGCCTCGAGGGGTGCCACCTCGCCAGCACCAATGGCCACCGCGAACGGCTCGTCGAGAGACGACCGGTAGCCCGCCCGCACTGCGGACGTCGACGCGCTGAGCTGCTGGTAGGCCTGCACCAGGTATGGCGTCAAGTCGCGGAGCAGACGCAGCCGGGCATACAGCAACGCGGCGCCCACCTGGGCGAGCTGGCCGTCCCAGATCTCGAGCGTGTGCAGAGCGCTGGCTCGCCCCGGCGACGGATCCGGGTCGCGGGACCCCAACCGGTCAGCTCCACCTCGGCGCAGCACCGGGGCGGCGGACTTCAGCAGCGCGTTGCGCTGCTTCAGCACCCTGTCGTAGTCGCCCCTGACGGCGGCGTAGCGGGGCTGCCGGGAGACCAACAGCTCGTCGAGGAACCGGCGACGGTCCGCCGGGTCGCCCTTGACCAGGGCAAGGTCCTCCGGCGCGAACAGCACCGTGCGCAGGACGCCGAGCACCTCCCGGGGCCGGGGCACCGGAGACCGGTTGAGCCGTGCCCGGTTCGCCCTGCCAGGGTTGATCTCGAGCTCGACGACGGTCTCTCGGCCGGCGCGGACGACCACACCGCGGACGATGGCCTGCGGCGCGCCATACCGCACGAGCGCCGCATCGCCAGCCACCCGGTGACTACCCAAGGAGGCAAGGTATCCGGCCGCCTCGACCAGGTTGGTCTTGCCCTGGCCGTTCAGGCCCAGCAGGACGGTGCTGCCGGGAGCGAGCGCCACGTCGGCGCTCACGTAGCTACGGAAGTCGTTGACCACGAGCTGCCGGAGATGCACTGACCCTAGTCAGTGGACGTGGTGCCCGAGCTGGGCCCCGCGTTGGCGACCTCCACGCCCGCCCCGCCGTCGGAGCCGGTCGCTCCAGCCCCTGAGGTCGGACCGGCACTGGCCAGCTCCGCACCCTTCTCGGCAGCCACCTCGTGCACCGGCTTGCCCGTGGCAGCAGCCGCGGCGTGCACGGCGTGACCGCCGAACTGGTTGCGCAGAGCCGACACGGCCTTCATCGTCGGGGAGTCGTCCTGGCGTGAAGCAAATCTGGCGAACAGGGCGGCGGAGATCACCGGCATCGGCACGGAGTTGGCGATCGCCTCCTCCACGGTCCACCGGCCCTCGCCGGAGTCCGCGGTGTAGCCGCTGATCTGCGACAGGCCGGGGTCCTCCTCGAGCCCTTTGACCAGCAGGTCGAGCAGCCAGGAGCGGACAACGGTGCCACGAGTCCAGGCCTTGAAGCAGCCGTGGACGTCGTTGACGATGTCCTTGGCCTCCAGGAGCTCGAAGCCCTCGGCATAGGCCTGCATGAGGCCGTACTCGATGCCGTTGTGCACCATCTTGGCGTAGTGGCCGGCGCCGACCGAGCCCGCGTGGACGAAACCCTCCTCGCGTGGACCCTCCGGGCGGAGCGCGTCGAAGACGGGCATCACCGACTCGACGACGGCGTCGTCACCGCCCACCATCAGGCCGTAGCCGTTGTGCAGCCCCCAGATGCCGCCGCTGACTCCGCAGTCCACGTACTTGATCTTCTTCTCGGCCAGCGACTCAGCGTTGACCAGGTCATCGGTGAACCTGCTGTTGCCCCCGTCGATGACCAGGTCGCCTTCGGCCAGCAGCTCGCTGAGCTGGTGGATCGTCTCCCGGGTCGGGTCGCCCGCCGGCACCATGATCCAGACGATCTTGGGGGACGGCAGCATGTCCACCAGGCCCTGCAGGCTCGGCGCGTCGCTGATGTCGGGGTTGAAGTCGAAGCCGGTGACCTCGTGACCCGCACGCCGCAACCGCTCGCGCATGTTGCCACCCATCTTGCCCAAACCAACCAGTCCGAGATGCATGAACCTCGACCTTCCTCGTGCTCCAGCAGTGCTTGGCTGTTACAGGCTCGGGACGCTGTGCAGACCGGCCTACCACGCCAGCCAGGCTAGGGCTCAAACACCCTGTTGGCGATGCGAGGGCGACATCTCGCAGATCAGCTCGCGAAGCGGACTGGCATCAGGACGTAGCGGTAGGAGGTGTCCGCCTCGGACTCGGCGTCCGCCTGTCCGGACAGCACCGCCGGGCGCCCGGGCTGGGTGAAGGACAGACGGGAGTATCCGGTGCCGACCGCCCCCAGCCCGTCCAGCAGGAAGTGCGGGTTGAAGGCGATCTCGATGTCCGGTCCGGTGAGCGCACACTCGACCGCCTCGCTGGCCTGGGCGTCCTCTCCGCCACCGGCCTCGATGACCACCTGCCCGTCGGTGAAGGTGAGCCGGACCGGGGTGTTCCGCTCGGCCACCAGCGCCACCCGCTTGACAGCCTCCACGAGCAGGCTGGTCTGCAGGACGGCCTCGGTGTCGACGCTGGCGGGAAAGATGGACGAGACCTTCGGGTACTCGCCGTCGAGCAGCCGTGTTGTCGAGCGGCGCTGGCCTGCCTCGAAGCCGATCAGGCCCTCCCCACCGGCACTCCCCCCGAGCGCGATACCGACCGAAGCCGACGCTCCGAGCGCCTTGGCGGTGTCGGAGAGCATCCGTGCCGGCACCAGGGCCAGGTGACTCGCGTCGGCACTGTCCGGGTTCCAGGTGAGCTCGCGCATCGCCAGTCGGTAGCGGTCCGTCGCCAGCAGCGTGACCTTGTCACCCTCGACCTCCACCCGGACGCCGGTGAGGATCGGCAGCGTGTCCCCGCGGTCGGCGGCCACACTGACCTGGGCCACGGCCTGGGTGAAGACGTCGCCGGCGATGGTCCCGCTGGGCGCGGGCGACGCCGGCAGCGTCGGATAGTCCTCGGCCGGCATCTTCAGCAGGCTGAACCGGCTGGAGCCGCAGACGACCTGGACCTTGTTGGCCTCGGTGGCGATGTCGACGGGCAGCGCGGGAAGGTTGCGCGAGATGTCGGCCAGCAGCCGGCCCAGGACAAGCACCGTGCCGGCCTCGGCGACGTCCGCGGCTACGGTGATCCGGGCGGAGACCTCGTAGTCGAACGCGGAGAGGGTGAGCGTCCCGTCCTCGGCGGCGTCGAGCAGCACACCGGCCAGGACCGGCACAGGTGGTCTGGCGGGCAGGCCCCGTGCTACCCAGCTCACCGCCTCCGCGAGGACGTCTCGCTCAACTCTGAACTTCACCGATGTCCGCCCTTCGACCGTGCGTTGCTGCCGTGTGCTGCTCTCGTACTCAGTCCTGCGACCCTAGTGCGCCTCGGACCACTGGCCAACACCCCGCTTTCCCCTGGTCGTCCTCGGTGTGCTGGCCCAAGATCACGGTAGGTCATCGTCGTACTAGGGGCTGTGGATGCTGTGGACAACGTGCGTCCCGACTGGTCAGGCCCACCCTGGGCATGTGCAGCAGCTGTGCCCGGCGCCGGCTTCCGGCCGCTCCTGCTGTGGAGGCCTACCTTCGGCACACACGCCGTGCACAGGCGAGGAGGTGGCTGTCCACCCTTTCTCAACCGCGCGGCGGGCGCAGCGCAGGGCTTCGCTGCGTTGCACCGCGCAGACAGCCGCCGCGCGCGCCCGTTCGCCGCTGAGCCTGCGCCGGCGGTGCACAGGGTTGTCCACAGGGTGTGGGTGACCAGTCGCGCGCTTCGTGTGTCGTCCGGTCAGCGCGCCAGTCCACACCCTGTGGACAACCCTGTGCGCGAGCGTCCGGTAGGGGGTGTTCCCTCTTCCTAGCGCGGCTGGGAGCGAATTCTTCCCGTGAGCTCGGTGACCTGGTTGTAGATGGATCGCCGCTCGGCCATCAGATGACGGATCTTGCGGTCCGCGTGCATCACCGTCGTGTGGTCCCGGTTGCCGAACTGCTGACCGATCTTCGGCAGCGACAGGTCGGTCAGCTCACGGCACAGGTACATCGCGATCTGCCGGGCCGTCACCAGAACCCGTGAGCGCGAGACGCCGCACAGGTCCTCGATGGTCAGCCCGAAGTACGCCGCCGTCTGGGCCATGATCGTCGCCGACGTGATATGGCCCGCGTCCTCCTGCGGCATCAGGTCCTTGAGCACGATCTGGGCCAGGCTGAAGTCGACCGGCTGCCGGTTCAACGAGGCGAACGCCGTGACGCGGATCAGCGCACCCTCGAGCTCGCGGATGTTGGTCGAGATCTTGCTGGCGATGAATTCCAGCACGTCGTCCGGCGTCTTCATCCGTTCCTGGATCGCCTTCTTGCGCAGGATCGCGATGCGCGTCTCCAGGTCGGGCGGCTGGACGTCGGTAAGCAGGCCCCACTCGAACCGGCTGCGCATCCGCTCCTCGAAGCCGGACAGCCGCTTGGGCGGCAGGTCGGAGGTGATCACGACCTGCTTGTTGGTGTTGTGCAACGTGTTGAAGGTGTGGAAGAACTCCTCCTGCGTCTGGACCTTGCCCTGGAGGAACTGGATGTCGTCGATCAGCAGCACGTCCATGTCGCGGTAGCGCCGCTGGAATGCCGAGGCCTTGTCGTCGCGGATACTGTTGATGAAGTCGTTGGTGAACTCCTCCGAGTTCACGTAGCGCACCCGCACATGCGGATAGAGGTTGCGGGCGTAGTGCCCGATGGCGTGCAGCAGGTGGGTCTTGCCAAGCCCGGAGTCGCCGTAGACGAACAGCGGGTTGTATGCCTTGGCCGGCGCCTCGGCGACGGCGACGGCCGCCGCATGCGCGAACCGGTTACCTGCGCCGATCACGAAGGTGTCGAAGGTGTACTTGGGGTTGAGCCGGGCCGCCTCGACCTGCTCGCGGTCGTGCTCGTCAGGCTTGCGCCGGCTGAGCGGCACACCGTGCGAGCTCAAACCGCCCAGTCCCGGAGCCGGGTCCTCGCCAAGAACGTCCGCTGGACTTCGCGACCCCGGGTGGCTTTCTGCCCCGTCCTGGTCCCCGTGGCCGGTGTCACCCTCCACGTGTCCCGAAAGCCGCCAGTCCTGGCCCTGGTCCAGAGTCGCATCCACGGTCACCGCTAACCGCACGCTCTGGTTGAGCTGGGCGCTGAGCACGGCAACAAGCTGCTCGCGCGCCTTGGTCTCGAGGAACTCCTTGGTGAACTCGTTCGGGACAGCCACCAGCGCTGTGCCGTCCAGCAGGCCCACCAGCCTGCCCAGACCCAGCAGGGCTCGCTGATGTGCCGGGAGGGGAGTGCCCCCAAGGGTGTCGAGGACCGCCTTCCAGACGACCGCAAAGTCGACATACGGGTCGCCCACGTCCCGACCATCCCCTTGGATCAGTGGCTCTGCGCCGTTGTCGGACGTGCTCACCATCGCCTGTCATGGTAGCCATCGATGGGTATCCACACCCTTGTCCACAGGCTGTGTGGACTCGGGAGAAGCCGCTGGAAGGGCTCGACGCTAACAAGGGGCGTTGGTCCGCGGCAAGACCCCACGGCGACGCGGCAGGCGGTGGCCGTGCCCCGAGGCCATGGAGCTCGTTTGACCGTCTCGGCGCCCGGCACGTAACCTGGCCGGTGGCCCTCACAGGCCATTTCGTCGTGCCAGCCCGTGGTCAGCGGCGTTCCCGACACCGCTCGTCGAGGGGCTGGCGGACGCCGACCACGCACCTGGGGTCCGCCTACCGGCGCGGCCCCGTCGTCCCCCGTATCGGAGACCCCGTGACCAAGCGCACCTTCCAGCCGAACAACCGTCGCAGAGCCAAGACCCACGGCTTCCGCTTGCGGATGCGCACGCGCGCCGGCCGCGCCATCCTCTCCGCTCGGCGGGCCAAGGGCCGCTCAGCGCTCTCTGCCTGACCGGTCCTCGTGCTGCCCGCGCACGCCAGGCTCCGCGACAGCACCGACTTCGCCGCTGTGCTGCGCGGGGGACCGCGCAGCCGTCAGGCCCGCCGGGGCGGTCCCCTGATCGTGGTGCACGCCGCGTCCACCGCCGTTCGCGCCGGTCGGCCCGCCCGGGTCGGCCTCGTCGTATCCAGAGCCGTAGGGGGCGCCGTGACCCGCAACAGGACCAAGCGTGTCCTTCGTGCTGTCCTGGCCGGCCGGCTTCCGCATGTCCCCGACGGGACCGATCTGGTCGTGCGGGCGAACCCGGCGGCGGCCGGCGCATCGTCGGCGCGCCTGGCAGCAGAGGTGGACCGGCTGCTGCCCACCGTGCTGCGGAAGCTGCGGGACCGAGCCGGCGGGCCGGCCCGATGAGCGCGCCGGCGGGGACGCACCCGCGCCAGGGAACGCGCGGTTGGAGCAGGCGGGCGCGGCGGCCGGTGATCTGGCTGCTGCGCGCCTACCAGTTGGTCCTGTCGCCGATGCACCCGCCGAGCTGCCGCTTCTACCCGAGCTGCTCGGCGTATGCCGTGACAGCCGTCGAGCGGCACGGGCTGGTGCGCGGGGGCTGGTTGGCCATCCGCCGCCTGCTGCGGTGCCATCCGTGGAACCCTGGGGGGGTCGACTACGTTCCAGGCACGGGGGACCGCCTCGTCGATGCAGCTGTCGCCCCTCACGCCAGCTAACGCGCTCGGCAGCTCCCTGCCGCAGACTCCTGATCCTGTGCTCACCGCTGACGACTGAAGGAAACCATGGGCAACCTGATCAACACGGTCCTCTTCCCGCTGGAGTGGGTGGTCGCCTGGATCATGGTCGCCTTCCACACCGCGCTGACCACGATCGGCCTGCCTGCCGCGTCCGGTCTGACCTGGGGTCTGTCCATCGTCGGCCTGGTCATCGTCATCCGGATCATCTTGATCCCGCTGTTCGTCAAGCAGATCCAGTCCTCGCGCAAGATGCAGCTGATCCAGCCCGAGATGCAGAAGATCCAGAAGAAGTACAAGGGCAAGAGCGACATGGAGTCCCGTCAGGCCATGCAGGCCGAGACGATGGACCTCTACAAGCGCACCGGCACCAACCCGTTCTCCTCGTGCCTGCCGATCCTGCTGCAGTCACCGATCTTCTTCGCGCTGTTCCGTGTGCTCAACGGGCTGTCCGGGATCAGCGCCGGCAGGCAGAAGCCGGTAGGCGGCATGACCCGGCTGCTTGCGGCTCAGGCCGAGCAGTCCACGCTGCTCGGCGCCCGTCTCTCCGACACCTTCACCCATGCCACGAGCGCCAACACCCGGGTGCTCACCGTGATCCTCATCGCGCTCATGTCGCTGTCGACCTTCACGACGCAGAAGCAGCTGATGCAGAAGAACATGCCGGCATCGGCGCTGGACAACCCGTTCGCCAAGCAGCAGAAGGTCCTGCTGTACATCATGCCGGCGTTCTTCGCGGTATCCGGCGTCAACTTCCCCATCGGCGTCCTGCTCTACTGGCTCACCACCAACGTGTGGTCGATGGGCCAGCAGTTCTATGTCATCCGTCGGATGCCTGCCCCCGGCTCGCCGGCGGAGCGGGCCCTGGAGGAGCGGAAGATGAAGCGGGGCAAGACGCACGACAAGCCGACGCTGGACGGCCTGATCCGGGCCAAGTCCGCCACCGGCTCGGCGGCTCCTGGGGGCGGTAACGCTCCGGACGACCGACCCAGCCAGGGCACTACTTCCGACACCTCCACCCTCAAACCCGGACTGAACGGCGCACCGGCTGGGCCAAGGTCGGGGCAGCGTCAACAGCCCAAGCGCAAGACCCGGACCAAGCCGGTCGCCAGGTCCGGCGCCACGGCGGTCCGCCCGCCGCAGCCGGTGGGCAGCGCAGAGCGAGAGCGCGCCAGGGCCGACGGCGACGGCTGATCAGTGCTCTGTTCGTGTGCCGACATCGAATCCCGATCCGCCAGGAGCACGCCATGACCCAGCTGAACGACACAGACGGCGTCGTCGAGGACCATCTGGGCGGCCGCGCCGCCGGGCCCTCGCCCTCCCCTTCGGGTAGGGCGGCGGTGGACCGGCTGCCCGACGGCCTCGAAGCCACCGCCGAGAACAACGGGGACGACGGCGCCAGGGACGACGGCGCCAGGGACGAGGGCGCGGACGGGCCGCGTGCCGGGGGTACCTCGGTGCTCGAACGTGAGGGCGAGGTGGCGGCGGACTTCCTCGAACGACTGCTGGACATCGCCGACCTCGACGGTGACATCGACGTCGACATCGAGGGGGACCGCGCCGCCGTGGCGATCGTGGACTCCGAGGAGGGTCAGGTCCCGCGCCGGCTCGTCGGCCCTGACGGCAGGGTGCTGGAAGCGCTGCAAGAGCTCACCCGGCTGGCCGTGCAGGCGGCGACCGGCGAGCGGAGCCGGTTGATGCTCGACGTGGCCGGGCATCGCGCCCAGCGTCGGCTTGCGCTGGTCCAGGTGGCCCGGCTGGCCATCGAGGAGGTGAGGGCGACCGGCGACAGGTCCGCACTCGACCCGATGACCGCGTTCGAGCGCAAGGTGGTGCACGACGAGGTCGTCGCGGCCGGCCTGTCCTCGCAGTCCGAGGGCGTGGAGCCCAGCCGCTACGTCGTGATTCTGCCCGCTTCGGCTTGACCCGACCTCGTCCGGGGACGCCGCCGCTGCCGGCGGGACCGGACCCTCTCGAAGACGACGAGGCGGCTCACCACGCGGCCTCCGCGGTCTTCGGGCCGCGGCTGGGCCTGGCCGCACGATACGTCGCGTTTCTGGCCGGTACAGGGGTCGCTCACGGGCTGATCGGCCCCCGGGAGGCTCCTCGGCTTTGGACCCGGCATGTGCTCAACTGCGCCGTGGTGCAGGCCGGTATCGACGCGGATGTGGAGATCGCCGATGTCGGTTCCGGGGCGGGGCTGCCCGGCATCCCGCTGGCGGTCGCGCGCCCGGACATACGGGTGCACCTGCTCGAGCCGCTGCTGCGCCGCGCGAGCTGGCTCAGCTCAGCCGTCAGTGACCTCGGTCTCGACAACGTCGTGGTGCACCGCGGCCGTGCGCAGGATCTGGCTGGCGAGCTGCTCCTGCCGGTCGTCACCGCGCGGGCCGTCGCACGACTCGGGGTCCTGGCCCAATGGTGCCTGCCCCTGGTCCAGCCGGGCGGTTCGCTGCTCGCGCTGAAGGGCAGCACTGCGGCGACCGAGCTGGAACGCGAGCGGGCCGATCTGGCCCGGCTCGGAGTCCGGTCGGCCAGCGTGGAGACCTACGGCCTCGGGCTGGTCACGCCGGCGACGACCGTCGTGCGAGTCGTCGCAGGCGGTCCGGCCGGACGGCCAGGCAAGACTGGGGTCGTGTCGCGGCGGCGGCCTCCCCAGGCACGCGGGAGAACGCCCTAGGCTGCCGTCCGATGAACGCAGCGCAGATGAGCAGCAGCACGACGGCGACCGACGTTCGGTGGTCCGGCCGGGGATGGCCCGGCGAGGCAACCCCCGAGTGTCCGACGGCTGGGCTGGGGTGGCCACCGGCACCGGCGAGAGACGGCACCGTGCCGCCGGGCAGCGAGGCCGTTTCACGTGAAACGCCAGCCGGTCGCCAGCCACCAGAGCCGGTCGCCGCGCCCCTGTCGGAGCCGGCAGCCCCCGTAGTCCAAGCCGAGCACGACGCCGACGCTGTTCCACGTGAAACGGTGCCGCGGCGTCTCCAGGAGGCATCCAGCCGCCGTCCGCCGTCCTCCGGCGCTGCGGCAGCGGTGACGTGGCCCCGGCCGGCAGCGACCCGGATCCTGACGGTGGCCAACCAGAAGGGCGGGGTCGGGAAGACGACGACGTGCGTCAACGTGGCTGCAGCGATGGCCGCCGAGGGCCTTCGAGTGCTGGTGATCGACATTGACCCGCAGGGCAACGCCAGCACCGCGCTCGGCCTCGAGCACCACACGGGGGTGCCGAGCGTGTATGACGTGGTCGTCGGCGGAGCGCCGCTGGAGCGAGTGGTCCAGCCGTGCCCCACGGTGCCGAACCTGTGGTGCGCTCCGGCGACCATCGACCTTGCGGGCGCTGAGCTGGAGCTGGTGTCCATGGTCGCCCGCGAGACGCGACTGCACCGGGCGCTGACGGCATACCTCGCTCGGGCGGCCGAGGCGGGACCGTCGATGGACTACGTCCTGATCGACTGTCCGCCCAGCCTGGGCCTGCTAACCGTCAACGCGTTCGTGGCCGCCGCCGAGCTCTTCATCCCCATCCAGTGCGAGTACTACGCCCTGGAGGGACTCTCGCAGCTGCTGACCAATGTCGAGCTGGTCCGCTCTCACCTGAACCCCGACCTGCGCGTGTCGACGATCTTGTTGACCATGTACGACGGTCGGACCAGGCTGTCCGCGCAGGTCGCCGACGAGGTACGGACCCACTTCCCGTCGGAGGTCCTGCGGACGACGGTGCCGCGGTCGGTCCGCATCTCCGAGGCGCCGAGCCACGGACAGACGGTGATCACCTACGACCCGTCGAGCAGCGGGGCCCTGTCCTACATCGAGGCGGCCGGCGAGATCGCTGAGCGGGCCCGCCCGCGAGTACAGGCAGAGCAGGAGGCCATGTCGTGAGCGACAAGCGGCGCGCCCTCGGACGCGGTCTCGGGGCCTTGATCCCGGGCGCAGCGCCGAGCGGCCTGCGTCCGGTGGACGTGTTCTTCCACGACAGGGCAGCCTGGGCTACGCCTGGCGAGGCGGGCGTGCCTGAGCAGACGGAGGGTGAGGCGCCCGACCAGTGGCCCTCCTCGCTGCCAGTAGGTGCCGCGGAGCCGCTGGTGGAGGTCGCGGGAGCGCGGTTCGAGCACCTCCCCGTCGCGGCGATCCGGGCCAACCCGCGCCAGCCGCGAACCTCCTTCGACGAGGACGAGCTCGCCGAGCTGACGCACAGCATCGGCGAGATCGGCGTGCTGCAGCCGGTCGTCGTCCGGCCGATCCATCAGGGGCAGGATCGCTCCGAGACGGTCCGCTACGAGCTGGTCATGGGCGAGCGACGCTGGCGGGCCTCCATGCGCGCCGGTCTGGAGAGCGTTCCCGCGATCGTGCGGGAGACTGACGACGATGCGTTGCTGCGGGACGCGCTCTTGGAGAACCTGCACCGCAGCCAGCTCAACCCGCTGGACGAGGCGGCCGCATACCAGCAGCTGCTCGACGACTTCGGCGGCACCCACGAGGAGCTGGCCAGCCGCTTGGGCCGCTCTCGTCCGCAGATCTCCAACACCATCCGGCTGCTCCGGCTGCCGCCGCCGGTCGCCCGCCGGGTGGCGGCTGGGGTGCTGAGCGCCGGGCACGCCCGTGCCCTGCTCGCTCTGTCCGACGCTGCGGCCATCGAGCGGCTGGCACAGCGCATCGTGGCCGAGGGGCTCTCCGTGCGCTCGGTGGAGGAGATCGTCGCCGTGGGAGCCGACGATGGTGCAGCCGGTGGTCGGCGCCCTCGGCCCCCACAGCTGCCGGATCCCGTCCTGGCCGAGCTCGCGGCGCGACTGTCGGACCGGTTGGACACCCGGGTCCAGATCACCATGGGCCGGCGCAAGGGGCGGTTGAGCGTCGAGTTCGCGGCGCGGGAGGATCTCCAGCGGATCCTGGGACTGCTCCTCCCGGACGCGACGGGGTCGGGACAGCCCGGCTCAGCGCCGGGCGACGGCGACCGTCAGAAGGCGACAGCATCTCATGCATGAGATATAGGATGGCGACGGTTGTGAACCGGTCCGGCGACCGATCGTGATAGGCAAGGGGTATGTCGCGACGCCGGGCCGCCGGTCGAAGGGGTATCCGCGGATGAGCGGGCGAGAGGTGGTGTCCCTCACGCTGGACCGGCTCGCGGACCTGCCCGACCCCTGCGCCGGCTGCATATTCTGGGAGGTCGCGCCTGCCCTCACGGCACGCTCCGTCGCCGACGGCTCATCGCTGCTCGACAAGGAGGCCTGGCTGTCCTCGGTACTGCTGGAGTGGGGCAGTGTCGGCAAGGTCGTCTATGTCGACGGCCGGGCCGCCGGCTACGTCACCTACGCACCACCGCATCTTGTCCCACGCAGCCAAGCCTTCGCCACAACGCCGGTGTCGGCTGACGCGATGCTGCTGATCACCGCGCGGGTGCCTCCCGAGTTCGCCGGTCAGGGGCTGGGCCGGCTCCTGGTGCAGTCGGCTGCCAAGGACCTCCTACGCCGGGGTGTGCGGGCCATCGAGGCGTTCGCTCGGACGGCTCCAGACCCGCAGGTGCTGCCCTCGAACCGCTGTCTGCTACCCGCGGAGTTCCTCATGGCGGTGGGCTTCAAGACGGTGCGGCCGCACCCGGCATACCCGCGGCTGCGACTGGACCTGCGCTCGGTGCTGTCCCTACGTGAGGACGTCGAGCAGGCGGTGGAGCGACTGCTGTCCACGGTGCGCACTCCCGCGCTGGGTCGCGGCCAGCGCCTGGAGCCGCTGCGACGATGGGGCCGCTACGAATGAGCACGCCGCGCCCAGTCGGACGCGGCGTGCTCGACAAGCGGGGCGATCCGAGGGCTCAGCTGAGGTAGTCGGACAGCTCACGGACCAGGCGCGGCTTCGGGAGGGCGCCGACGACGCTCTTGACGACCTCACCCTTGAGGTAGACGTTCATCGTGGGGATGCCGGTGATGCCGTAGCGAGCGGTCACCTCGGGGTTCTCGTCGGTGTTGAGCTTGACGACGGTCACCGCGTCGGCGTTCTCTGCGGCGATCTCCTCCAGGATGGGGGAGACGGCGCGGCATGGCCCGCACCAGGGGGCCCAGAAGTCCACGATGACGGGCTTGTCACTCTCCAGGACGTCTGCTGCGAACGTGGCGTCGGTGGTGTTCTTGGTGGCTCCCATGAGGGGGTCCCTTCCTCTTCGTGTGTTGGCGTTTTCTGTTGGTCGTGCGCTGTTGGGTGGCCAACAGCGAAGTAAGGCCCGGGTGGTCCGGACGCCGGCTAGCCGACCGTCACGGCGCCCTGGGGGATCGGCTGCCGGCTGCCGGCGGCGCGGGTCAGCTCCGCCTCGTCCGACCGGGCGAGGACCGCCGCGCCGTCACGGTCACCGTCGTCGGTGGTGATGGCTTCGACGAGGCCGCCGTCGGCGATCGGGGCAAGGACGGCGTCGTCCAGCTGAGCAAGATAGCGCTCGGCGTCGAGCGAGGCGGCGCAGCCGGACCCGGCGGCCGTGATCGCCTGGCGGTAGGTGTGGTCGACCAGGTCCCCGCAGGCGAACACGCCGGGAACGTTGGTCATCGTGGAGCGACCCTGCGGGAGCACGTAGCCCTCGGCATCAAGCGCAACGACGCCGGCCACCAGCTCGTTGCGGGGGTCATGGCCGATGGCGACGAACAGTCCGGTCACCAGCAGGTCCCGCTTCATACCACTGGTGGTATCGCGGAGGGTCACGGCAGTCAGCTTCGACTCACCGTGCAGCTCCACAACCTCCGAGTTCCAGGCGAAGGAGATCTTCGTGTCGGCGAGCGCCCGCGCCACCATGATCTTGCTGGCGCGAAGCTCGGAGCGCCGGTGGACGATGGTCACGGACCGGGCGAAGCGGCTCAGGAATGTCGCTTCCTCGATCGCCGAGTCCCCTCCGCCGACCACGGCGATGTCCTGGTCCCTGAAGAAGAACCCGTCGCACGTGGCGCACCACGAGACGCCGTGACCGGACAGCCGCTTCTCGTCCGGCAGCCCCAGCTGGCGGTAGGCCGACCCCATCGCCAGCACGACCGAGCGAGCCCGGTGAACCGTCCCTTCGCCGTCGGTGACCGACTTGACCGGTCCGGCGAGGTCGACGGAGATGACGTCCTCGGTGCGGATCTCCGCGCCGAACCGCACCGCCTGGGCGCGCATCTGGTCCATCAGGTTTGGACCTGTGACGCCGTCGGGGAAACCGGGAAAGTTCTCGACCTCGGTGGTGTTCATCAGCGCGCCACCGGCGGTGACAGCACCCTCGAACAGCAGCGGCGCCAGGTCAGCGCGGGCTGCGTAGATCGCGGCCGTGTACCCAGCCGGCCCGGAGCCGATGATGATCAGGTTGCCGATGTCAGACGTACTGCTCACGCGGGCTGCCCCTAGCCGATCGGAGGACCACCGCGACGGCGGGTGGTGCCGGGTTCAACAGATCGTGGAGCGGGAATGTTCCGTTGCCGTGCCGGGCGACACCGCGTGCCGGCGTACCACTGGTCCCAGCGACCCACCACCGGTCTCAGCGAAGGGCCTGCGCGGGGTGCAGCAGTGACGGCCGGCCCGTGGTGCAGGAGCGCCTGACGACGTACGCCGTATGCATGCCGTCCGGGGTCGAGGTGACGACGACCGCTGCGGGCTGGCCGTCGTACCGGGCGATGTCGACGACGGCGGAGTCAGCCGTGGGGACGCCCAGGGCGGCCAGGCAGGCAGCCACCCCTGCGGCGGTGCCGATGGGTCCGATGGCCGGTGCTTCGGAGGCCATCGGCGTCATTGTGGGACCGCCGCTGGTCAGCAGGCGCCGCGCGCCGAGTGCCAGGTCCGCCGCCGAGTAGTCGGTGTTGCTCAGCCGCAGAGCCACCACTGGTGGGCGAGCCTTCGACGCGGCCTGGCCACGGGTTGCCGGCGTGGCGGCGCCGCCCGCTGCTGCGGCCGGCGAGCTCTCGGACGACAGCTGGGCCGCACCGCCGGCCGACGCGCTGCCGGCCTGGGCGCCGTGCAGCAGGTTGCTCCCCAGCGCTCCTACGACGGCCAGTGCCGCGGCAGTCCCGGCTGCGGCGAGCAGAGCCCGATGCCATGTCGGAGGCCGGCCGGGCGGGCGTGGGTCGCGGGCGGGCCGCCGCGTGACCTGCCCGAAGCGGGCGGGCCGAAGGCGTGCGCCGTGTCGGCGAGAGCTGAACCGGGAGCCCGTGCGCGACGCGTGGGGGAAGCGGTCATCGAGCAGGCTCTGCCTCGCGGCCGGCCGGGTCGGGTCTGCCGACGACCTCGTCCGCTGTTCGGCAGCGAGGCTGGCGCTGATGCGGTCGACCAGCGAGGCGGGCATCGGGCCTGGATCTGGGAGGGCGGCGAGCAGGGCCCGGATCCCGGTGGGGTCGTCCTCGGACTCGGGGTCCGCGCCCGCCCCGATGGAGGGACGACCCGGGTCCGGCCGGTTCGGCAGCGGAGCCGATGAGCTCACGTGGCCTACCTCCAAGGTGCGGTGTCTCGTAGGCCGGTCACGTGCTGCCGCACGGTCGGCCACCCTGACCGGGCCGGGGACGCCTTGATGGTGCTGCCGTTCATGGCCGGGCGCCCGGGTCGACCGTTGGTACGACGTTGGGGGACGGTGGAAGGTTCCCTGGCACGGCGGCTCCGCTCAGCTGGTCCTTCGTGGTCGCCACGGCTGGATCGGATGATGCTGCCGGGCTGGGGCCCCGGGTGATCTGCAGCAGCTGTGCCATCGTCGCCCGGCCACGACCGCAGCGCGATTTGACCGTGCCCTCGGCGACATCGAGGACGGCGGCGGCCTCGGCCACGCTCAGCCCCTGCATATCGACCAGGACCAGCGCCTGGCGCTGCCCCTGCGGCAGGCGGTCCAGGGCCCGGTGGACGTCGAGCCGGACCTCCACGCCGAGCTGGTCGTCATGACGGTCCGCCAGCTGCTCGGTGTCGTACTCCGGCAACGGGGTGGTCGGGCGCACCCGCCGGAGCCGGTCCAGGCACGCATTGACCGTGATGCGGTGCAGCCAGGTCGTGACGGCCGCGTCACCGCGGAAGGTGTCGGCGCGACGGAACGCCGAGAGAAAGGCATCCTGGACGGCGTCGGATGCCGCCTCCCGGTCACCGCACGTGCGTAGTGCCACCGCCCACATCCGGTCCCGGTGCCGCCGGAACAGCTCGCCGAAGGCGTCCGGATCGCCTGCGCAGTGGGCCGACAGCAGCTCGTGGTCGTCCAGCCGCCCCAGGTCGTCCAGTCGCGACATCTGATCGCCTGGTCAGCGCAGGGATATCTCGGCCAGGGCGGCGCGGTACTTGCCGCCCGAAGAGACCAGCTTGGTGAACCAGACGACGACGTAGCGGGTGCTCGGGGCGTCCGCCGGTGCCGTGAAGTGCACGCTTCCGACGACGTCCTTCCGGTGACCGAGCTCCGTGGCGCCCTGGATGCTCCCGCGGTCGCTCGTCGCATAGAGCGTCACGTCCGTCGGACCGAGCGGCAGAGTCAGGTCGGCCTCATGGACCGTGGTGGGCCTGCCCAGGTCCAGCAGCAGGCCGACCCCCCGCTTGCTCAACCCGCCGAACCGTGCCGAGGAGTAGCCCTCGGTGGTCCAGGCGGAGGCGGGATTGCCGTCGAAGGCCCGAGAGGCGTAGGCGTTCATCTCCCTGCCGTCGCCGGCAGGGTCGAAGCCCCGTGCAGACTTCACCACAACCGGGCCCGACGACGGGCTTGACGACGGGCTCGACGACGGGCCGGCCGACGAGGAGGGGGATGCCGCGCCCCCCTGGGTGCTCGACGCTGCGGCCTTCGACCGTGCCGATGATCCCGGCGGGAACCGGGAGAGGTTGCAGTAGCTCAGGGTGAGCGCGCCGACGACGAACAGGGCCAGCACGGCCAGCACCGTGCGGGTCTGGTCCTTGGACGGGCGACCGGCCTGCGTCGTGCCGATCAGCGGGGCAACCGGCTCCTCGGGCTCCGCCGGGCCGAGCAGGACCTCCGGCAGGCTCACCCGGGGACCCTCCTGCTCGATCCGGGTGGCGCGTGCTGCGCTCGCCTGCTGCGCTGCTGCGCGGGCCAGCGATCCCACCCGGCCACCGACCGTCCCGGCCGCCGCCCGGGTGCCGGTCAACGCCGACCCGACTGTGCTCACCGCACCGGCGACCGTCTTCGTCGCGGCTCGGCCGCGGTCCTGTGTCCTTGCGACGTGGGCAGGGTCGACCTCGGGGATCGTGTCCTGCGCCGGGTCTGCCCCCCCGGCGCTGGAGGGCGCGGCGATCCGGACCGTCGGGGCCGCCATCCGCACGGTGCTCGCCGGGGTGACCGAGCTCTGGGGCCGGATCTCCGTCTCGTCCGGCGTCCCCGGACGCGGGAGCCGCTCGGTCTGGTCCGGCGGGCGCCAGTGGGTGCGGCTGCGCCAGGGACCGACGTGGGCAGCCACCTCGCCGGGAGTGCGCGGTCCGCCGTCGTCGATCAGCGTGGCGCGGCAGAGCCGGTCGAGGTCGGCCGGCACGCCGGCGGCCACCTCGGACGGCGCGGCCAGCCGTGCACCGAGGGTGGGAGCGGCCTGCAGCCCATGGGCGGGGACGGAGCTGAGCGGCCAGCGCCCGGTGAGCCCGGCATACGTCAGCGCTGCCAGTGCCACGGCGTCCACGCGCGACGCGGCAGCGGGCGTCAGGCCGTCGTCTCCCGCCAGCGCCGCGAGGACGGCCAGGCCGGTGACGACCACGGAGCCGTCCCGCAGCCGCCCGACCGTCACGGGCGTCAGCCGTTGATGGTGCAGGCCCCGTGCGCTCGCCCCGTCCAGTGCCGTGGCCGCCTCGCCCACGATGCGGCGGACCTCGTCCGCGGGCAGCCCGCCCTGCCCGACCAGCGAGCTCAACGACACCGCGCCGATCAGTGCCTCCTGGACGATGTAGGCGACCCCGTCCTGCTCTCCGACGTCGAAGATCCGAACGAGGCGCTGGTCCTCGATCGCCGCCGCCCGCCGTCCGGCGTCGAGCGCCGCGTCGGCTCCCGGGTGGGCGGCGTCGAGCAGGATGACCGCCACGGGCCGCTCGAGCGTCTGGTCATGCGCGAGCCACATCTCGTGCTCGGGTCCGCGGGCGCTTCTGCGGCTGAGGACATACCTGTCCCCCAGCACACTGCCCGGACCAACGCCCTGCACGGTCGGCTCCTTGGTGGTCGGCCGTCTGTCGTCGGCGCCGGGTTGCGGTCGCGTCGTCTCGATCCGCCGGTTCATCCTAGGACGGCTTCGCTGGGACAGCAGCCGCCACGCGCGGCCGACGAACGGCGCGGTGAGGTCGGTCAGCTCGCGGACCTGCAGAGCGCCGGCCAGCAGCAGGTAGCAGGCCGCGAACACCGAGCCCCCCAGCACCAGCGCGACCAGAGCGGCAAGCCGGCCGTGGCCGACGACACTGCGGACGCCCCAGACGACCGGCGTCGTGGCCGCCGCTGCGCCGAGGGCCGCGGCGAACAGCCGGACATAGACGCCGGCGACCGCCATTAGGGGTAGACCGGAGAGCCGGCGCCGGACCAGGACCAGCCCGGCAGCGGCTCCGACCAGGTTGCTCACCGCCTGCGCCAGGCCGACCCCGACACCGGTCCACTGAGCCGGCAGGGCCGCGGCCACGAGGTTGCCCGCCGTGGCGATCCCCGTGACGACCAGCTGCAGCAGGAACGGGGTCCGGGCGTCTTCGAAGGCGTAGAAGACCCGCTGCAGCAGGTACAACGTGCCGAACGGCACCAGCCCGGACATCATCGCGAGGGTGACCAGATAGACGCCGTGTGCCTCGGCGGCGGAGTTGCGGAAGAACAGCACGGAGGTCAGGGGGGACCCGAGCACGACGATGCCGATGGTGCACGGCACGGTCGCGACGGCGGTCAGGCGCATGCCGCGGCTCAGGTCGGCCCGCACCTCGCCGAGGTCGCCGGTGGACGCAGCTCGCGACATACGGGTGAACAAGGCGGTGACTAGGGACACGGTGACCAGGGAGTGCGGGAGCATGAACAGCAGGAAGGCGTTGCTGTATGAGGCCTTGCCAGGCACGACCTGGCCGTGGGCGGCCATCGACTGCGCGCCGGTGAGGACGCGCGAGGTGACCACGAACCCGAGCTGGGAGACGCCGAGGGCGGCGAAGGTCCAGCCGGCCACGGTCGACGCGGTGCGCAGGCCCACCCCGCGAAACCCCCACCGCGGGCGGTAACGGAACCCGGCGCGGTGGAGCGGCACGATCAGGACGAGCGCCTGCGCGACGATGCCGGCGGTCGCCGAGCCGGCCAGCAGCCAGACCATGCCGGCAGTCCAGACCTGCGGGGGCGCCTTCGTGGGGTAGCCCCGGGCGATGAAGGTCACCATCCCCGCGATCGCGAGCACGTTGGCCAGCACCGGGGCCCACATGTACGCCGCGAACTGGCCGCGGGCGTTGAGCACCTGGCCCAGCAGGGTGTAGAGGCCGTAGAAGAAGACCTGGGGCAGGCAGATGAAGGCGAACGCCGTGCTGAGGTTGACCGCCTGGGGCGGGAAGTTGTCGCTGTAGAGACGCACCAGCAGGGCAGCGCCGAGGGTGACGACCACGGTGACCGCTGCCATCGCAGTGATCGCGAGGGTCAGCAGCCGGTCGACGAAGTCGCGGCCGCCGTCGGCGTGTGAGCTGGCGCGGATGATCTGCGGGACCAGCACGGCGTTGAGCACCCCGCCCGCCAGCAGCAGGTAGAGCAGGTTCGGCAGCGAGTTCGCGACGTCCCAGGTGTCCCCGGTCAGCGTCAGGCCGACGACCCCGGCCTGCACAGTGGTGCGGACCATCCCCAGGATCCGGGAGACGACCGTGCCGCCCGCCATCACCGCGCTGGTCCGGGCCAGGCTGGGCGTACGGGGGTCCGCGGTGCTGCGTGCCCGGCTCACCGTGGGCTCGGCCATGGGGGCAGTCTTCCTCACCCGAGCGGTTCGGCCGGAACGCCGGCGACGTCGATGGGCCGGCCTGCCGCAGCCGGGCGCCGGCCCCGCCGCAGCGAGCGTCCGATCCCCGCGACGAGGACCACGCCGGCGATCCCGCCCAGCGCCCAGTAGATCCACGAGCCGGTCGGCTGGACCCGGACCAGCATCTGCGCCCGCGTACCGAGCCGCGTGCCGTTGGCCGTGCTCAGCCGCGCCTCCACCGGCACCAGGCCCGCGGCGATGGCCCGGACGGGCACCCGCACCTGGCCCCGGCTCCGGCTCCCGATGCGCAGCGGTGCCGGCTGGCTCAGGATCTGCAGCTTGGGACTCGCGGGGGCCAGCTCGAGGTGCACGTCGTGCACGGGTTCATCCAGCTCGTTGACGACGCTCACCTGGAGCAGGCCCTCGTCGGCGAAGAAGTTCACCGCGCTGGTGCGGACGCGGACGCCGCCGCGGACCCGGTCTGTTGCCTTGCGGATCCGCTGCTGCAGCCGGTCGTACTCGCGTCGGTGGCCGCGCCAGCGGCTGGACAGCAGCTGGTCCTGCGCATCCAGCCAGGTGCCGCGGAAGTCCCCCGGGTTGGCAAGGATGCTGGAGACGCCCTCGACCGTCGCACGCGAGGTGCGTGCGGCCGCCAGCCGGGGTCGGGTGAGCGGCGACGAGCCCGCGGTCAGCGCGCCGGATGGGGCTTTGGCGCCGATGACCGGCGCACCCAGGCCGGGACGCGGTGGTTGCACGTCGACCGCCTGGTGCAGCAGGTCCGTGGTGCTGACAGCGGAGAGCCAGGGGGCGCTGGTGACGGCGTCCCAGAACGTGCCGGTGGCCCGGATGTCCGGTGAGTATCCACGAGGCGCCGCCACCAGCACCGACCGCGCCCGTCCCGGCAGCTCGCCGAGCAGGGCCATCGAGTCAGCGAGGAAGAGCTGCAGCGCGGCGCTGCGGTCGGGCGTGGTGCCGACCGTGCCAGCAACGGCTGTTGCCGCCGGCGCCGCGGGGGAAGCGGGGGCAGGCGTCGTACCCGCCGAGGTGGCGGCGACGAGCTCGGCGGACAGGCCCGGGTCGAAGGCGAGCAGGGGCAGGCCGCCCGCGCTCTTCTGCGGGGCGGTCCGGGTCGTGTTGAGCAGCGCGTTGGTGGGTGGCGCGGCCACGACTGCGGCGGTGAGGGGCGCGGCGGCGTACAGCGTGTGCAGCTGGCGTTCGCGGGCCGCAGTAAGGACGCCGTCGGCGGGCCAGGCGATGTCGTCCCGGACGCTGCGTCCCAGCGCCGTGGTCAGCAGGTCCGGCGCGGACAGCAGCGACTGCACGTCGCGGTTGCTCGGCGAGAGAGAGGCCACGGCGCTGAGGTCGGGATCGGCATACGGCAGGCTCCATACCGGGTGGCCTGCGGTGACGCTGCGCAGGCGAACGGCCAGCTCGTCGGTGAGCGTCCGCACCCCCTTGCCGGTCGACGAGCCGGGGGCCCCGCTCGTCGTGCCGGCGTCGGCCCGTCGTCCCAGCACGGCCGGGTCGACCGCCCAGGTCACGGGGCGACCCTTCAGAGCGGTCAGCAGGTGGCCGAGCCGGGAGCCGGGCCCGACGGCCGCGTCCCAGGCCGTCGTGCGCGAGGGCCGGTCGACGTCGAACAGGTCTGGGTCGGGGTCGAGCGTCACGGGGACCACCCACGCCACCGACACCGGCACGTAGCGCTTCGGGGAGCCGAGCCAGGGCAGGAAGCTGTGCAGCGTGGCCGCTGCACCTCCGAGGGTGTCCGGGGCCGTGGCGGTGACCGCCATCGGCAGGGCCGCGAACGCCTGGTCGCGGCGGACGCTCGAGGCTGGCAGGACCACTGAGAAGCTGGTGCCGGCTCCCGGAGACAGCACCGGCCCCAGCGGCTGCCGTCCGACGTCGATGAGGCCGACCGTGCCCGCCGTCCCGGCCGCCCCCGCGGCCCAGCTCGCGACGTCGGGGCGCAGGGGCAGGCCCTGTCGCCCGAGCAGGACGTGCACAGAGCCGGCATAGACCGCGGCCGGGCCGGTGTTGGTGACCGTCCCCTTCACGGTGACCGCCTGGCCGGCCTTGGCGACCGGAGGGGAGATGGACGAGAGCGTCACGGTGAGCCCATCGGGCAGGGGCATCGCGCTGCCCAGTGTGGCTGCGCTGCTGGATCCCGCGAGCACCAGAGCCTGGATGGTCGCCAGGGTGAGCAGCCAGAGACCCGTCGACGCCAGCATGCTGTGCCGGCGGTGCAGACGGCGCAGCAGCGCCCGGGACGACCGCACGGGCCGGCAGCTCACGCGGTGCCTGCCAGCCGTTCCCACGCAGCCTGGGCGATGCGTCGTTCGTTGGGGAAGGTCAGGCGGCGGCTCATCTGGTCCATCTGCACCCATGCGGCGTCGATCGCCTCGGCGTCCGGGTCGCCCGCGACGCTCAGCCTCCCCCCGGTGGCCTCGAGCAGGTAGTGATGGACCACCTTGTGCACCCGGTGGTCCGAGGTCGCGAACCAGTAGTCGATCGTCCCCAGGCCGGTGATCACCCGGCCGACGATCCCGGTCTCCTCCGCGACCTCGCGCTCCGCGGTCTCCTCGAGGGTCTCCCCGTCCTCGATGTGACCCTTCGGCAGGCACCACTCGACCCGTCCCGCCCGGTTGCGCCGGGCGATGATGGCACCCTGAGCGGTGCCCCGCTGCACGTCGATCACGATCCCGCCGGCGGACGTCTCCTCCACGGCGGGCAGCCGTTGCGGCACCCAGGTGGGTCGGGGACGGGCCTCATGCACCGTGTCACTGTATCCAGCGCATCCCCGTGACCTGGGCAGGTCCGCCTGAGCGTGCCGGGACAGGACCGAGCCGCGGTCACCTACCCTTGCTTCTCGTGCCGCCTGCCGAAACACCTGACTCCCTGCTGCGGGAAGCGGTGCGCCGGTTGGCCCCGGTCGTGCCGCTGCTCACCGGGCTCGGGGAGCGGTTCGGGTCGGCCGGCCACGAGATCGCGCTCGTCGGCGGCCCGGTCCGGGACGCGTTCCTGGGCCGTACCTCGCCGGACCTGGACCTCACCACCTCGGCATCCCCGGCGCAGACCGAGGAGCTGCTGAAGGGATGGGTCGACGCCACCTGGGACGTCGGCCGGGCGTTCGGCACCATCGGGGCCCGCCTGGGAGCCACCATCCTGGAGATCACCACCTACCGCGCCGACGCCTACGACCGCACCAGCCGCAAGCCCGTCGTGGCCTTCGGCGACAGCCTGCTGGAGGACCTGGTGCGCCGGGACTTCACCGTGAACGCGATGGCGCTCCGGCTGCCCACCCTCGAGTTCGTCGACCCGCACTCCGGTCTGGCCGACCTGGCGTCGCGAACGCTGCGGACACCGAGCCCGGCCGAGGTGTCCTTCAGCGACGACCCGCTGCGGATGATGCGGGCTGCGAGGTTCGTCGCGCAGCTGGGTCTGTCGGTTGACCCCGATGTCGAGCAGGCGATGACCGCCGCGGCGCCCACGCTGGCCATCGTCTCGGCGGAGCGGATCCGTGCCGAGCTGGAGAAGCTGCTGCTGACATCCCGGCCGAAGCCGGGGCTGGAGCTGCTGGTGTCCACGGGGATCGCGGCGCAGATGCTGCCCGAGCTGCCGGCTCTGCAGCTGGAGGTGGACGAGCACCATCGGCACAAGGACGTCTACCAGCACTCGCTGACGGTGCTGGAGCAGGCGATCGCGCTGGAGAGCCCAGACACCGTGCCCGGCCCAGACCTGGTGCTGCGGCTCGCGGCCCTGCTGCACGACGTGGGCAAGCCCGCGACCCGACGCTTCGAGCCCGGCGGCGGTGTGAGCTTCCACCACCATGACGTCGTAGGCGCCAAGCTCGCAGCCAAGCGGCTACGGGCGCTGCGCTTCGACAAGGACACGGTCAGGGACGTCGCCACGCTGGTCGGGCTGCACCTGCGCTTCCACGGGTACGGCGAGGGCCAGTGGACCGACTCCGCCGTCCGCAGGTATGTCACCGACGCCGGGCCGCTGCTGTCCCGGCTGCACCTGCTCACCCGGTCCGACAGCACCACCCGCAACGCGCGCAAGGCGGCCCGGCTCTCCTGGTCCTATGACCAGCTCGAGGAGCGGATCGCCCGGCTGCAGGAGCGGGAGTCGCTGGCCGCGCTGCGCCCGGAGCTCGACGGCAACGAGATCGCTGCGGCTCTCGGGATCGCGCCCGGGCCGGTGCTCGGCCGGGCATACAAGCAGCTGCTTGCCGTCCGGCTGGACCAGGGCCCGATCGGCAAGGAGGCCGCCCGAGAGGAGCTGCTTCGCTGGTGGGCGCAGCAGCCCGAGTCCACCACCTGAACGGGGCAGCCGCCGCTCACGGTGCGGCGGACCGGACTGGATCAGCCGAACCGGGCGAAGCCCTGCTGGCTGGACCGGGGGGCGCCGATCGCGGTGAAGTCGCCCCCCACGTCGAGGCTTGTGCCGTGGGCTTCCATCGACCAGACGCCGAGGTTGCTGTTGGGGTTCGGCGCCCAGGGGTCAAGGGCGCCGCTCGAGGCGTTGACGGCGAAGAGCTTGTGGCGTGTGGCAGCGACTTGGCCCGTGGGGCAAGAGAACCCCGACGTGCCGCCGGTGGTGTCGCCCGTGCAGAGGTTGTCGAAGTGTCCGCCGACGTAGGTGACGCCGTTCATGGCCGCAATGGCCTGGACGCCGCCGTCGGTCTGGATGAGCCACTGCTGGGAGCCGGTCGCGCTGTAGGCAGCGGCATGTCCGCCGGTGCCGTTGCCGCCCACGAACACCTGACCGGTCGTGGTTGCAATGGCGTAGACCGGGAACTTCGGATGCGACGACCATGCGCTCACAGCGCCGCTGGAGGGGGACAGCCGGGCGAGGTTCTTCTGCGTTGTGCTGCCGTTGATGGCGCTGAAGCCGCCTCCGACGTAGACGTCGGAGGCGCTCGGTGAGAGCCGCACGGCGCGCACGGCCGCGTTGGCGGTCGGCTTCCAGGTGGTGTCCAGCGTGCCCGTCTGCGAGACGGCCGCAAGGTGGGCCCGGGATGCTGCGCCGACCTTGGTGAAGCTGCCGCCGAGGTACACCTTGGTCGACGTGGCCGCGATGGACAGGACGCTGAGGTCGGTGGAGGGGTTGAAGGCCGTGGTCGTACCAGACGACGCGCCGAGCGCGGCCACGTGCGGGCGGGTCACGTTGGCGACCGTGGTGAAGTCGCCACCGGCGTAGACGGTGCTGCCGTCGGGCGAGGCCGCCAGGGCGAGCACGGCCGCGTTGGCGCCGGGGTTCCAGCCGTTCAGCGTGCCGTCACTGTTGATCGCCGCCAGGTGAGCGCGTGGCGTCTCCTTGGATCCCGCCGCGCTACCGTACGGTCGGACGCTGGTGAACGAGCCGCCGATGTACGTGGTGCCGCCGATGGTGACGATCGCCGAGACCCGGCCGTTGGTCTGGTAGGTGTTGCTCACGGACGTCTTCAGCGCCGTGTTGGCCTGCGCGACCGGGACAGCGACCATCGCCGCTCCCAGTGTCGCGGTGCCGATGGCGGCCTTCAGGCTGCGTCGGCGGTTCTTCTCCAGCACGATGTGACTCCCTCGGCGTCCACGGGCACGTAGCAGTCAAATGTAGGGCCGCCCGGGCGCTGCCGTACCCTTTTCGGCATATCCGGTGGGATTGTCTTGACCCCTGGGCGACCGCCTCGTCAGGAGATGACCACCAGGACGTCGCCCTCCTGGACGACGTCACCGGGCTGGACCCGGACGTCCGTGACCGTGCCCGCGACGTCCGCCAGCACCGGGATCTCCATCTTCATCGACTCGAGCAGGGCGAGCTCGTCGCCCTCGGCAACCTGGTCACCCACGCTCACCGCAACGGATGCGACGTTGGCGACCAGGTCGGAGGCGACTTCGCTGCTCATCCGGTCACTGTATGGGCGGACTGCAGGGCGCTTGTCGCATCCGACGCGGGGAACCGAACCGAACCGAACCGGCACCGCCCCGGTGGCCGACCGGCTACCGGGCGACCTCACCGCGGATGAACGCCTCCACGGACGCCCGACCCTCGTCGTCCGGCCGCTGGATCGGCGGGGACTTCATCAGGTAGGACGACGCGGACAGCAGCGGGCCGCCGATGCCCCGGTCCTGGGCGATCTTGGCCGCCCGGATGGCGTCGATGATGATCCCGGCCGAGTTGGGCGAGTCCCATACCTCCAGCTTGTACTCCAGGTTCAGCGGGACGTCGCCGAAGGCGCGGCCCTCGAGCCGCACGTAGGCCCACTTGCGGTCGTCCAGCCACTGCACGTAGTCGGACGGCCCGATGTGCACGTTCCGCGCCCCGAGGTCGTGGCCGATGTTGGAGGTGACTGCCTGGGTCTTGGAGACCTTCTTGGACTCCAGCCGGTCGCGCTCCAGCATGTTCTTGAAGTCCATGTTGCCGCCGACGTTGAGCTGGTAGGTGCGGTCGAGCACGACGCCACGGTCCTCGAACAGCTTGGCGAGCACCCGGTGGGTGATCGTCGCGCCGACCTGGCTCTTGATGTCGTCGCCGATGATCGGCACGCCGGCCTGCTCGAACTTGTCCGCCCAGAGCGGGTCCGAGGCGATGAAGACCGGCAGGGCGTTGACGAAGGCGACCTTGGCGTCGATCGCGCACTGGGCGTAGTACTTGTCGGCCACCTCCGAGCCCACCGGGAGGTAGGACACCAGGACGTCCACCTCTGCAGCCCTCAGTGCGGCGACGATGTCGACCGGCTGCGCCTCGGACTCCTCGATGGTCATCCGGTAGTACTTGCCGAGCCCGTCGTTGGTGACGCCGCGCTGCACGGTGACCCCGGTCGGCGGCACGTCGGCGATACGGATGGTGTTGTTCTCCGAGGCGTTGATCGCGTCGGCGAGGTCGAAGCCGACCTTCTTGGCGTCCACGTCGAAGGCCGCGACAACCTCCACGTCACCGACGTGGTACTCGCCGAACGTGACGTGCATCAGGCCGGGGACGACAGCAGTGGGGTCGGCGTCCTTGTAGTACTCGATGCCCTGCACCAGCGAGCTGGCGCAGTTGCCGACGCCCACGATGGCGACGCGGATGGAACCCATGGTTTCTCCCTTGTGTGGTGGGTGGTGCGGGTCGGTGGTGCGGGTCGGTGGTGACAGCCGCCTTGGCGGGGGCTGCGAGGTCGTGCTCAGTCGCCGTCCTGGCCCGGCCCGGCGCGCCGCGTGTGACGGTCTGCCAGCTGTTCGCGCATGGACTGCTCGGCGGTGATCAGCTCGCTCAGCCAGCGCACCTCGCGCTCGGCCGAGTCGAGCCCGTGCTGCTGCAGCTCGGTGGCGTACGGGTCCATGCGCTCGCGACCGGACTGCCGGGCGGCCCGGAACACCGCCAGCCGCTCCTCGAGCCGGCCGCGGCGCCCCTCCAGGATGCGCAGCCGGACCGCCGCCTCGGTGCGCGCGAAGAAGGTGAAGTGCACGTCGAACGTGTCGTCCTCCCACGTCGAGGGGTCGGTCTCGCGCAGCAACGACTGGAACTGCTCCTTCCCCTCCGCCGTGAGCTCGTAGACGATGCGCCCGCGGCGGGAGCCGGTGGTCGAGGCGGCCCCTGGAGCCAGCTCACTCGGGGCGATCCAGCCCCTGTCGACCAGCTCGCGGAGAGCGGGGTAGAGCGTGCCGTAGGACAGCGCGCGGAACGCGCCGAGCGCCGCGTTGAGCCGTTTCCGAAGGTGGTAGCCGTGCATCGGCGCGTCGTGAAGCAGCCCGAGGATCGCGAACTCCAGCAGGCGCGTGCGCGATGGCCGTGGGCTCACGCGGCGGCTCCTGGTGTGCGACGACTCGGTCCGGTTGCTCAGCTGACACATGCACACTTTGTCCGCATGCGTGGACTCCAGATATATCGGCACGATACACCGCGTCCTCGCAGTCGCCGACCCGGCTGGAGCGACAGCGAGGACGGGACAACCGGTCGGGTGGCAGCGGCGTCGGCATACTGGAGCCATCTCGATCGATCTGACCCCACCTGAGGACGAAGGGCGGCATCTGCTGTGAGCGTGGCAGAGCCCCCCTCGGCGAGTGTTCCCCGGGCCGGCCGGAGACGCCTGCTGAACCTCAAGGTGATCTTTCTGACGGCGATCACCGTCGCGCTGCTGGGGGCCGCCGGGCTGCTCGTCGCCTACTCGGCGACAGCCGTCCCGTCACCCAACGCGCTGGCCGATGCCCAGACCTCGATCGTCTACTACTCCGACGGCAGGACCGAGCTGGACCGGATCAGCGACGTGAACCGGGAGTCGGTGCAGCTGTCCAGGGTGCCCCTGGACGTGCAGCGGGCCATGCTCGCCGCCGAGGACCGTGACTTCTACCAGAACAACGGGGTCTCGATCCGGGGCACGCTGCGCGCGCTGGTCAACGACCTTCGTGGCGGCCCGCGTCAGGGTGGGTCGACGATCACCCAGCAGTACGTCAAGAACTACTTCCTGGACTCGGACCAGACGATCAGCCGCAAGGCCCGGGAGCTGCTGATCGCGGTCAAGATCGACAGCCAGCTGTCTAAGACCCAGATCCTGCAGAACTACCTCAACACGATCTACTTCGGGCGCGGCGCCTACGGCATCCAGACCGCCGCCCGGGCCTACTTCGGCAAGGACGTCTCCCGGTTGACCCTGTCGGAGGGAGCCCTGCTCGCGGCCGTGGTCCGTGGCCCCAGCCTGTACGACCCCGCCAAGGGAGCGCAGGCCAGGGCGCTGGCGATGAGCCGGGTCGGCTACGTCCTGGACGGCATGCGCAGCAAGGGCTGGATCAGCCCCGAGCAGCGCAGTGCCGCGACGTTCCCCCGGACCGTGCCAGTGCGAACTGCGCGAAGCAGGGCCGGGACGACGGGATATCTGACCGCCATGGTCAGGTCCGAGCTGACGGGCACGCTCAAGCTGACCAATGACGACATCGACCGCGGCGGCCTCCGGGTCACCACGACCATCGACAGGAACGCCCAGGCGGCGGCGGTCAAGGCCGTCGACCAGCAGACGCCGACCGGTCGGAACACCTCGCACCTGCAGGCCGGCCTGGCGGCGATCAAGCCGGCGACGGCGCGGTCGTGGCCCTCTACGGCGGCAAGGACTACAGCAAGAACCAGTTCAACACCGCGACGCAGGCGCATCTGCAGGGCGGGTCGACCTTCAAGGTCTTCGGCCTCCTGGCGGCGCTGCGCCAGGACATCTCCACCAGAACCAGGTTCAGTGGCCGCAGCCCCGTGTACCTCCCACAGTTCGCCGGCTCCGGCAACCCGCGCGGCAAGGTGACCAACTCCAGCAACGAGCAGTTCGGCTCCATTGACCTGCGTCGGGCGCTGGCCGAGTCGGTCAACACCGTCTTCGCCCAGCTCAACGTCAAGGTCTCGCCCGCGGACACCCGCCGCGCTGCCGTCGACGCGGGCCTGCCGAAGGACACTCCCGGCCTGGGCGACAACTACACCAATATCCTGGGCACGGCCTCGCCGCGGGTGATCGACATGGCCAACGCGTATGCCACCGTGGCGGCGCAGGGGGTGCGGGCTACGCCGTACCTGATCAGGGAAGTCCGGCTGAGCAACGGGGCCATGGACTGCGCCGTGCGGAAGCAGCTCACTCCCGCGTTCGACAAGGACCAGACGGCCGACGTCACCGACGCCATGCGGCAGGTCGTGCGCGTCGGGACGGGGCACAACGCCTCGCTCGGCGCGCGACCCGTCGCCGGCAAGACGGGGACCACGACCGGGAACAAGGCGATCTGGTTCGACGGGTTCACCCCCTCGCTGGCGACCGCGGTCGGCATGTTCAACGAGGTCAACGGCAAGACGACGTCCATGGTCGATGTCGGCGGCTACTCCCAGCTCTTCGGCGGCACCATCCCGGCCAAGATCTGGGCCGCGTTCATGCGGGAGGCACTTCAGGGCTCGAAGGTCGAGAGCTTCCCCGCCCGCGCCGGGGTCGGCGACGACCAGCTCGCCCCACCGCCGGTGACGACAACCCCCACCGCCTCGACGGCGACCTCGACGTCGGCTCCCACGTCGAGCGCCACCACCTCGACCACCACCACGTCGACGACGACCGCCACCACGTCCACGGTCACCACGACGTCGACGGCGACCTCCACCACGAGCTCCGCTGGCTCCACCACGAGCTCCGGCAGCTCGACGTCCAGCTCGCGCAGCTCGTCGTCGACGACCAGGCCCACCTCGTCGACGACCAGGCCCACCTCGTCGACGACCAGGCCCACCTCGTCGACGACCGGGTCGACCTCGTCGACGACCGGGTCGACCACTGGCTCGACGACCCGCAGCACCACCCTCACGGCCACGTCGCCGTGAGCCGAGCCGGTGTGCCGGTAGGCGCGCCCCACGCCGTCGCCGACCGGTCGGTGGACTCGGCGGGGACCGCGGTCGCGCCTAGCGGGCCGGACCCGCTGGTGCAGGCCGCCAGCCAGGTGGTCGGTGGACCCCTCGGGCGCCACGCCGTCGTCGGCGGTCGCGGCTGGCGGCCGGTCGCCGCCGTCCTGATGTCGGCGTCGACCGTGCTGGTCGCTCTCGGCGTGCTCGAGCGCGCGCCATGCATCCGGTCGGGGTGGACCTCGCCGGACCAGTTCTGGCACGCCTGCTACTCCGACCTGCCGATCGTCTACCAGACCTCGGGACTGGCGGCCGGGCTCACGCCATACGTGCAGGGCGTAGGCCGGTCCGCGCACTACCTGGACCAGCCGGTGGTCTCGGGTGCCGCCATGTGGCTGGTCGCCCTCGGCGTTCCGGGCGGATCCCCCCTGGCGCGTCAGCGGTGGTACTTCGGGCTGTGGGCGGTCCTGGCCACGCTCGCTCTCGCCCTCATCGTGCTGGCGACGGTCCGCTCGGCTCCGCGCCGGCCGTGGACGGCTGCGCAGGTCGCCTTCAGCCCGGTCGTGGTCACCGCCTCGCTGGTGTCCGTCGACGTCCTCGGTGTCCTGCTCACCTCGCTCGGGCTGTGGGCGTGGAGCCGGCGCAAGGTCCCCCTCGCTGGGGTGCTGCTCGGACTGGCTGTCGCCACCCGCAGCTATCCCGTCGTGGTGATCCTGGCCATCGGCCTGGTCGCCGTGCGGTCTGGTCGGCTGCGGTCCTTCGCCGTCCTGGCGGTGTCGTCTGCGCTCTCCTTGTTGGCCGTCGCGCTGCCGCTGGTGCTGACCGGCTCCGGAGCGGGTGTGCTGTCGACCTACCGGACCTGGGGGACCGCGGGAGCCGGGTACGGCTCGCCGTGGCAGCTGCCGGACCTGGCCCGGCAGGTACAGGCGGCATACCTGCAGTCCCTCAGCCAGTCGGGATATCCGCGGCCGTCCTCGTTCTGGGCTTCCCTGCGCGTCGCGGCGTTGACTCCCGCCGGCGTGACGGCCCTGTCCCTGCTCGGCTGGCTGGTCGCGGTGTCTGCCGGTGCCCTGCTGGCCCTGGGCACCCGGCGTCGACCGGGCGTCGCCGAGGTGGCGTTCGTGATGCTGGCCGTTGTCGTGGTGACCGGGAAGGCCGTGCCGGTGCAGGCGGCGCTGTGGCTGCTCCCCCTGCTCGCGCTGGTGGGCGTCCGCTGGCGCGACCACCTGATCTGGGCCGGCATGGAGCTGGCCTACTTCGTCGCCGTGTGGCTGTACATCGCCGGTCTCAGCAAGCCCGATCGCGGTCTGCCGGCGGCGTGGTTCGCGGCCTTCCTGGCCTGCCGGCTCGGGGTGATCCTGTACCTGGCGTGGCGCGTGGTCCAGATCGCCCGCCGCCGAGCCGCCAGCCCGTTCGACGACGACGGCCGGCCGAGCGGAGCAGCGGTCGACCGGGAGCGTGAGCGGGTTGACGCGGGGGGACCCGGCGAGGCAGAGGAGGCCGACGACCTGGCGGGACCGCTTGCTGGAGCCCCGGACCGCGTGCTCGTGCGGTTCGGCTGATCGCCACAGACTGCGGATTCACCGGTCAGGGCCCAAGCCGGGTACTCTCGTCGGGTTCGCCGCAACGCCTCGCCTCTGCGGTTGTCCACAGGCTCGGGTCTGTCCCGGCGTCCTGTCGGGTGGCCGTGCCACGATCAGGCAGGGCTCGCCGGTGGGACGCTGCAGCCCTCCTGTCACGGAGAGACCGTGACCGCCCAGACCGAAGGAGGTGGGTTAACTCGCATGCGTGAGTACGAGCTCATGATCATCCTCGACCCCGACCTCGAGGAGCGCACCATCCAGCCCTCGCTGGACAAGTTTTTGTCCGTCGTCACCAAAGACGGCGGCAGCGTACAGAGCGTCGACCTGTGGGGACGCCGCCGACTGTCCTACGAGATCAAGAAGAAGGCGGAGGGGATCTACGCCGTCGTGAAGATGTCGGCCGAGTCCGCCACCGCCCGGGAGCTGGACCGTCAGCTTGGCCTCAACGAGTCCGTCCTTCGCACCAAGCTGCTGCGCCGCGGCGCCTGAGGAGGCCGGACACCATGGCAGGCGACACGATCATCACCGTGATCGGCAATCTCACCGGTGACCCCGAGCTGCGGTTCACCCCCTCCGGCGCGGCGGTCGCCAACTTCACCGTCGCCTCGACCCCTCGAGCGTTCGACCGCCAGTCGAACGAGTGGAAGGACCAGGAGACGCTGTTCATGCGCTGCTCGGTATGGCGCGACGCCGCCGAGAACGTCGCGGAGTCGCTGTCTCGGGGCACCCGCGTCGTCGTCACCGGGAGGCTCAAGTCCCGGTCGTACGACACCAAGGAGGGCGAGAAGCGCACCGTCGTCGAGCTCGAGGTCGATGAGGTCGGCCCCTCGCTGCGCTACGCGACCACCAAGGTCAACCGCACCCAGCGCTCCGGCAGCGGCGGGTTCGGTGGCTCCGGCGGGGGGACCGCGGGCGGCTCCACCGGATCCGGCGGCTACGGGGGCGGCGCCCAGACCGAGGACCCCTGGGCTACCGGGCCCTCGGGCGGCTCGAACGCCACCGGCGGGCGCGGCGCCCAGCAAGACGGCCCCGGCGGCGCGGGCGGTCCCGGCTCCGGTGGCTCCGGCTCGGGCGGCTCCGGTTCGAGTGGTCCGGGCTGGGGCGGCACGCCGTCCTATGACGAGCCGCCCTTCTGAGCCCCTCCCGACACGGCCGGTCGTCCCCAGCACCACTGACCCGACGTCGGCAGATCCCATCCCGGGACACGATGTTCCGGGCTCTTCCCCGCAACGAAGGAGAGCACCCCCATGGCCAAGCCCGTAGTGCGCAAGCCCAAGAAGAAGGCCAACCCGCTCAAGGCGGCGAAGGTCGAGAACATCGACTACAAGGACACGGCGCTGCTGCGCAAGTTCATCTCCGACCGCGGGAAGATCCGTGCGCGGAGGGTGACGGGTGTCTCGGTCCAGGAGCAGCGGCAGATCGCCACCGCGGTCAAGAACGCCCGCGAGATGGCGCTGCTGCCCTACTCCAGCTCGGCTCGCTGAGCCTGATGCTCACACCGAGCGAGCGGTCGGAAGGAGACTGCAGATGAAGCTGATCCTCACCCACGAGGTTTCCGGTCTCGGCACGGCCGGCGACATCGTCGACGTCCGCGATGGATACGGTCGCAACTTCCTGCTGCCCCGCGGCCTGGCCACCGGCTGGACCCGCGGCGGCGAGAAGCAGGTCGATGCGATCCGCAAGGGCCGCGCATCCCGCGAGGTCAAGTCGCTGGCGGAAGCCCGACAGCTGAAGGCGACGCTGGAGGCCAAGCCGGTCACCCTCGCCGCCAAGGCCGGGCAGTCCGGTCGCCTGTTCGGCGCCATCACGCCCTCCGAGATCGCCGCCGCGGTCAGGGCAGGTGGTGGGCCGGAGCTCGACCGGCGCCGGATCGAGCTGACCGCCCCGATCAAGTCCACGGGAACGCACTCGGCGCTGGTTCGCGTGCACCCGGAGGTGCAGGCGACCGTATCGCTGACTGTCGTCGCCGGCTGAGGCCCGGGGCCGGACACGTCGGCCCCCGGGCCCTGTCAGGTTCGGGCACGTGCAGCTGTGCGGCACGGTCTTCGAGTGCTCAGCGCTCGAAGACCGTGACCTCGATGGCGTACTGGTCGGAGCGGTAGGAGTGGTCGCCGATCTCGATGGGGACCCCCTCCGCGTCAAACGCATGACGGGTCATCGTCAACGTCGGCTCCCCCCTGGTCAGCCCCAGCATCCGGCGCTCGGCGGCCGTCGCGCGGCGCGCCCCCAGCCGCTGGCGTGCGACCGCGGGCCGCACGCCACGCGCCCGCAGCAGAGCGTAGAGACCCTGCTGCTGCAGCTGCTGGCGCGTCACGTCCGCGAAGCTCGGCGGCAGCCAGTTGCGCAGGACCGCGAGCGGACGGTCGTCGGCGAACCGAACCCGCACCATGGCGACCGCCGGCTGCCCCAGCGGCAGACCGAGCGCCGCGGTGGCGCGCTCGTCGTGCGAGGCAGTATCGAGGGCGACGACCTCGGTGTGCGGTGTGCGGCCGTCCCGCGCCAGGTCGTCATAGAGGCTGGTGAGCTCGGCCCTGCGGTGGACGGCCTTGCTGGCCACCGTCGTCCCGCTGCCCCTGCGCCGCACCAGCAGACCCTGAGCGACCAGCTCCTGGATTGCCCGCCGCACCGTCGGGCGGGAGAGCTGCAGCCGTTTCGCCAGGTCCAGCTCGTTCTCGAAGTGATCACCGGGTCGCAGCGTGCCGTCCGAGACGGCCGCGGTCAGCTGCTCTGCGAGCTGGAAGTACAGCGGCACCGGGCTGGCGCGGTCGATCTGGACCGGTAGCGATACCGCCATGGCTGCAGCATACGGCGCACAGCACGCGATGAGCGGAGTATGTGCTGACATGTGTTGACAGCCGTCACGGGCCCGGCGATCCTGGTCGGCGACATCGCCGTCAGCGACAGTGCAGGGGTTGGCCCGTGGTACACAGCGGACAGGCAGGCGCGACCGGCGCCCCGGCCATGGTCAGCGAGCCGGCCATGGAACAGCGCATCGCCGGGGCCCCGATCTCGTGGGGGGTGTGCGAGGTTCCAGGCTGGGGCTGGCAGATGGGCCCTGCACGGGTGCTCGCCGAGATGCGCGACGTCGGCTTGACCGCGACGGAGTTCGGCCCCACGGGTTTCCTGCCGGCTGGTCCCGCGGAGCGCGCGGCGCTGTTGACACGGTACGGCCTTGAGGCCGTCGGCGGCTTCGTACCGGTGGTGCTGCACGACGCGGGGCACGACCCCGCAGCGGGGTTTGATGCCACCCTGGACGCGTTCGTCGCTGCCGGGGCAGGAACCGTGGTCCTGGCCGCGGCGACAGGGAAGGACGGCTACGACGAGCGACCCGTGCTCGATGTGGCCGGATGGGGCCGGCTCCTGGACAACCTCGACCGGCTCCGCGCCGTCGCGTTCGAGCGAGGGGTCGTCCCTACGCTGCATCCTCACGTCGGGACCATGGTCGAGACCGCCGCCGAGGTGGCCCGAGTGCTGGCGGACAGCCCGGTCGGGATCTGCCTCGACACCGGGCACCTGCTGATCGGCGGCAGCGACCCGGTGGAGCTGGCGGCACGGCATACCGACCGGATCAGGCACGTGCACCTCAAGGACGTCGACGCCGCCTGGGCCGCGCGGGTGCGCAGCGGAGCGGCGAGCTACACCGACGCCGTCCGCAGCGGGATGTATCGCCCACTCGGCCAGGGCGACGTGGACGTCGCCTCGATCGTCACCAGCTTGGAGAGCGCCGGGTATGCCGGGTGGTACGTCCTGGAGCAGGACACCGTCCTCACCGGGCCACAGGACAGCGACGGCGCGCTGGCCGACGTCCGCGCCAGCGTCGAGCACCTCCGCGCGGTGGGAAGGTCCATCGCGGCTGGACCGAGATGACCCGCGCAGACGCTGACGGGCGACGAGACTAACGCGCTCTGACCCTCGAGGAGGAGAACGTCGCCGTGCCGACTGCGCTCCATCGGCGCACAGATCGCCTCACAGGGTGAGACGACGCCGACTTATCTGCGGTCCACAGCCGGTGGACGCCGTCCCGCCACGTCAGCGCGCCTGCGCCCCGACGAGTGCGGAGCTGTCCCCAGGTCTGTGCACAGCCTGTGCACTGTCGGTCACGGCGCGGCGCACACGTTGTCCACCGGCCTTGTGGACGGCGTGCTTGTGGGCTGTCAGTGCCTTCTGGTGGTGTTGTCTCCGCACGGGCCGCCGGGTCACACGAGGGGGGCATGGGTGTCGATCGCAGAGCTGGGCGTCGGCGCCCTCGGCGGCTTCGGACCGTTCGGAGACGGGTCCCCCGGCGGGGCCTCCGGTGGGGTGGAGAGCGACCGGCTGCCGCCCCAGGACGTGCACGCCGAACAGAGCGTGCTCGGCGGCATGCTCCTGTCCAAGGACGCGATCGCCGACTGTGTCGAGACCCTGAAGGCGGTCGACTTCTACCGCCCGGCGCACGAGTCGATCTACGACGCCGTGCTCAACCTCTACGGTCGCGGTGAGCCCGCCGACGCCATCACGGTGGCCGACGAGCTCACCAAGCGTGGCGAGCTGTCGCGGGTCGGCGGCCAGGCATACCTCCACCAGCTGATCGCGTCGGTCCCGACGGCTGCCAACGCCGGCTACTACGCGCAGATCGTTGCCGAGCGGGCAGTGCTGCGACGACTGGTCGAAGCCGGCACCCGGATCGTGCAGATGGGCTATGGCCAGGGCGGAGGTGACGTCGAGGACATCGTCAACGCCGCCCAGGCAGAGGTCTACTCGGTCGCCGACAAGCGTGGCCGCGACGACTACCACGCCATCGGAGACCTGCTCGAGGCCACCGTCGACGAGATCGAGCACGCAGCGGGCCGCTCAGGGGAGCTGATCGGGGTGCCGACCGGGTTCACCGACCTGGACCAGCTGACCAACGGGCTCCACCCCGGCCAGATGATCGTCGTGGCCGCGCGCCCTGCGGTCGGCAAGTCCACGCTGGGTCTGGATATCGCCCGGACAGCGGCGATCAGGCACAAGCTGGCGACGGTGGTGTTCAGCCTGGAGATGAGCCGCACCGAGATCGCCATGCGCCTGCTCTCGGCGGAGGCGCAGATCCAGCTGCAGACCATGCGCAAGGGCACGATGCGCGACGAGGACTGGCCGCGACTGGCGCGCACCATGGGTGATGTCAGCGATGCGCCGCTGTTCATCGACGACAGCCCCAACATGTCCCTGATGGAGATCCGCGCCAAGTGTCGACGGCTCAAGCAGCGTGACAACCTCAAGCTGGTGATCATCGACTACCTGCAGCTGATGTCGTCCGGCAAGCGGGTCGAGTCGCGGCAGCAGGAGGTGTCGGAGTTCTCCCGCGCCCTGAAGCTGCTCGCCAAGGAGCTCGAGGTGCCAGTCATCGCGATCTCCCAGCTCAACCGGGGTCCGGAGCAGCGCACCGACAAGCGGCCGCAGATGTCGGACCTTCGCGAGAGCGGGTCGATCGAGCAGGACGCGGACATGGTGATCCTGCTGCACCGGGAGTCGCTGTATGAGCGCGAGTCCCCGAGGGAGGGGGAGGCCGACCTCATCGTGGCCAAGCACCGCAACGGACCGACCAGCACCATCGTCCTGGCGTTCCAGGGCCACTACAGCCGGTTCACCAACATGGCCACCAACTTCTAGAAGCCCACGTTCAGTCCCTCATAACGCTCCGCCGTCATTCGCCGACACTGGAGCCGAGGGCGTCACCGGCCAAGGCGGTTGTCCGCGACGGGCATGCCGCTGCCTGGTTTCACCGAGCGCATCTGCGATGCCGGTTGCACCGTATGCCCTCGACTCGGGCCAGTTGGGCGATTCGTCCTCGGCAAAACGGTTTTGGGCATAGTGTCAACGAACGTTGGCTCGGCGTTTCGGATGTGGGGTTATCGGCATGCGGTCGTTCAGAGTAGTCGCGCTGGTGGTCGCGCTGGTGGTCGCGCTGGCGGTGCCGGCGGCGGAGGCAGCCTCACTGGGGCCGATGAGCGTCCACCCCGCGCAATACACCCCTTCGCTGGCACCGAACGGGACTACTGAACAGGTGCGGCAGCTCACGCCTTGCGGTGGGTTGATCTATGCCGTAGGCCGGTTCACCAAGATCGCTCAGGGCGGCACCACATACACCCGAAACAACGCCTTCAGCTTCTCGGCGAGCACCGGCGCACTGAGCGGCTGGAATCCCAATGTGAACGGGCAGGTCAACACGGTCGCTCTGTCAGCAGACTGCGGCACGGCATACCTGGGGGGCAGCTTCACGTCCGTCCACAACACCGGCGTCAAGGACATCGCGGCGGTGAACAGCGCCACGGGGGCGGTGGTCTCCACCTTCGCGCACGCCGCAGGGGGTCCGGTGGAGGCCCTGCTGCTGACCGGGGGCCATCTGCTCGCAGGTGGTTACGGCGCTCTTGGCGGCACCCGCAAGTACATGGCGTCGCTGAACCCGGCAACGGGGCGGGACGACGGTTACGTCAACCTCAACATTTCCGGGAACTACCAGTTCCCCGGGGTGCAGGCCAATGGCACTCGGGTGTACAACTTCTCGCGATCACCGGGCGACACCAAGGTACTGGTGACCGGCGACTTCACCAGCGTGGGCGGCAAGGCTCGTCGGCAGATCTTCATGCTCGACCTGGGTTCGACGGCCACCAGCGTGGACCCGTGGTACTCCAAGGAGTTCGACGGTAACTGCTCGACGACCCAGCCTTTCTACCTTCAAGACGCCAGCTGGTCGCCTGATGGCGGCACCATTTACACCGCAGCTACGGGATATAAGCCGTACGACCTCGGCAAGAACGTCCCGAGGAGCGGGTTGTGTGACAGCGCGGCGGCGTTTCCCTCCACCGCGAGCTCGACGCTGACCCACCGTTGGATCAACTACACCGGGTGTGACTCCCTGTACTCCACGGCCGCCGACAACAGTGCTGCGTACTTCGGTGGACATGAGCGCTGGGCAAGCAACCCCAACGGCTGCGACGTGAAGGGGCCTGGTGCTGTGGACGCTCCCGGCATGGTCGGTCTCAGTCCCACCACCGGCAACGTCTCCGTGAACCCGACACGCGGCCGTGGCTTGGGGGCCGACGACATGGTGATCACCTCGCAGGGTTTGTGGATCGCCAGCGACAACTTCAACGGCACGAACGCCTGCGGCAAGAACTCAACCGGCGGGCCGGCGTCAGGGCACGCCGGCATCTGCCTGCTGCCCTACTGACGCGGGGCACGACTCTGCGAGGTACCCACTGGTGATGGCACCGAACCCCACGCCAGGAGGTGGGGGCGCCGCAAGTCCGGTGCAACCTTCCGGGGCGTACAGCCGCCTGCGCAAACCTACGGCGCGCGCACCTTCACCCGGCGAAACGCTGGGGATTCCATCGTTTTCGGTCCGACGGAAGGCCCTGCACGCCAGACTGGGTTGGGTCCTGGAGGCATCACGCATGTCGACTGTCAAGGAGGTAACCGCCCATGAAACGCCTTGTAGTCGCTGCGCTGGCCCCCGCAATGGTCTTGCTGGCCGCCGGCTGCGGTGGAACATCGGTGAGCGCACCGCCGGCCCCAGCCCCGGCCCCAGCCCCGGCCTCGGCCCCGACCACGGTTTCGCCCCCAGATGCCGTCCGGCCCCTTGCTCAGGAGGCAATTACCGGGGCTGACGCGTTACTGGCGAAGTCTGCGGAAACCAAAGCAGCCAAGGCCAAGGCCCAGAGGGTCGCCAAGAAGGCCGCAGGAGTGCAGGCAGCGAAGACGGCGCACGACCGCGCTGTTGCGGCGGACAAAGCGGTCATAGACCAGAGGAAAGCACAGATGGCGGCGAAGAAGGCCGCGAGGCAGGCTGCGAACAAGGCAGCCAAGGCAGCGGAGGCAGCGAGGCGGGCGGCCGCCAAGGCAGCACCACCGCCCCGCCCCGCTTCGTGACGCGCTCGACCGGGTGCCGTACCCGGCGACGGGTAGTCGGTCGACAACGAGCCGTTCGAGGCAGATAGCGTTCGCAGGATGCAGGAGCCAACGAGCGGAACGGTCACACGCGTCGGACGCCGGCTCGCCGGCCTGGCAGCGGTGGGCGTGCTTGCCGTGGTGGCGCCGTCGGCCTGCTCGTCGTCGTCGGCCCGTCCGCACGCCGGACCCCCGGTGGCCACGTTCGACGATCAGGGGGGCCAGCCGCAGCCGTGCATGACCCACCAGAAGAAACAGCCCACCTCGGCCTACCGGGCCGGTGACACTGCGGTCAGCGAGCTGGAGCTGCGGATGCTCGGCTACTACACCGCCAACGGCGACAAGCCGTACTGCGACGGCCGGCCGCCGGATGCCACGGACCGCACGTGGCTGACCCTGTACCTCCAGGACGGCGCTGAGCCGGTCCACGTGCGCCGCTACGTGCATCCACACTGAACCTGACGGTGGTGTCTGCGGCACTCGCCGGCCCGGCGCCTGGGATCGCGTACGTTCTGGCTATGCCCGAGGGCGAGATCGGCGTGGACGACCCCAGGGCTCCGGACGTGCGCCAGCTGCTCGAACGCCACCTGCGGTATGCCGCCTCGCACAGCCGGCCCGAGGACGTCCATGCTCTCACCGTCGAGGGGCTGCTCGATCCGGCCGTCACCTTGTTCGGCTTCCGTCGAGACGGTGAGCTCCTGGGAGTAGGAGCGCTGAAGCACCTTGACGGGGACCACGCAGAGCTCAAGTCCATGCACGTCGCCGAAGCGGCGCGAGGCCGAGGGGTGGGCCGAGCGATCCTCGAGCACCTCGTCGACGTCGCCTGCGGTCGGGGGCTTCACCGGCTCAGCCTCGAGACCGGGTCCACGCCCGGGTTCGTTGCCGCGCGCTCGCTCTATCTGGCCGCCGGCTTCACACCATGCGGTCCGTTCGGCGACTTCTGCCCGAGTCCGCAGAGCACCTACCTGACGCTGTCGTTGATCGACGGAGGGCCGCTGCGCGCGCCCGGGCGCGCTCCACGGAGGCAGACTGGCCACATGAGCACCTACCACGTCAACACCTCCGCAGTAGCCAAGGCGCGTGAGCTGATCGACGCCGGCGCCTACGACGAGACCACCGAGTGGTCCGATGCCGCGCCGTCCACAGCACGGGAGAACGAGGAGATCGAGCAGCACGGCTACGACGGCTACGGCCAGTGGCACCTTGGCATCCACGACGACGCCTCCGAGGAGACCAAGGGCCGCTACGGCTTCCCCTACGGCGACTTCGCCACGGTCAACCGGGCGGCGCTGAACCACGCCAAGCAGCGCGCGACCCAGAACGAGCACCACGAGATCGCCGACGCCGCGGACACGCTGCTCCAGCGCCTGGACGACAAGCGGTCGTAGGCGCTCGCGGCACGATGCCCGGCCACCAGGCAGCGGAGACCGGTAGCCTTCGTAGGTCCTGGAGCGAGCAGAACCGACGAGAGGTTGACCACGCCGTGCTGATCCTGGGGTTCCGCTTCTCGAGCGTCCTGCTGACCACGCTGCTCTACGTGTGCGAGCGGTGCGGCAACAACGCGGCGCACGAGCTGACCAGGCGGGTGCGCAAGCTCACCGTGTTCTTCATCCCGGTCTTCCCCGTGGGCGGCGCGAAGTACCTCGACACCTGCACCGTGTGCGGGCGGGTCCTCCAGGTCCCCGAGGAGCAGGCGCGGATGGCGCTCACGCAGTCAGCGCCGCAATCAGCGCCGCAGCCGACGCGTGCGGCCTCGCCCGGCCCGCAGGACTCGCCGTCGTGGGGGCCGCAGGACGGCTGACTACTTGACGGAGCCGGCGGTCAGCCCGCCGACGAGGTGCTTCTCGATGACCGCGAAGAGGATGACGACCGGGACGATGGCGATCAGGGAGGCAGCGAAGAGCTGGTCCCAGTGCTGCTCGTAGCCGGTGACGTAGGAGTTGATCCCCACGGTGAGCGGCTTCTTCGCGTCGTCCTGCATCAGGGTCAGGGCCACGACGTACTCGTTCCATGCCGCGATGAACGTGAAGATGACCGCGGTCACCAGTCCGGGGCGGGTCAGCGGCAGCATCACCCGCCAGAGGGTCCCCAGCCGGCCGCACCCGTCGAGGTGCGCGGCCTCCTCCACCTCCTTGGGGATGGAGCTGAAGAAGCCGTGGAGGATCCAGATGGCGAACGCCAGGTTGAACGCCGCGTTCGTGAGGATCACGGCGAGGTAGGTGTTGACCAGGTTGACCTGGAAGAACTCGCGGTACAGCCCCACGACCAGTGAGGTGGGGGCGAACATCTGGGTGACCAGGATGAGCAGCAGGAACGCCGTGCGCCCCGGGAACCGGAAGCGGGCCGTGAAGTAGGCGGCCGGCACCGATACCAGCAGGACGATCGCCGTCGAGGACGTGGCGATCAGCAGCGAGGTCCGCAGCCAGCGCAGGAACCGCTCGTCGGACAGGACGGTGGCGAACGTCGAGGGCTGCCACTGGCGTGGGAAGAAGGTCGTCGGCGTCTGCAGCACGTCCCCACTCGAGCGCAGGGAGTCCAGGAGCATGACCGCGTACGGCGACAGGAACGCCGCCGTCACGGCCAGCCCGACCAGCGAGAGCAGCACCTGCCGGATCGTCCGCCGTCGAGGAGGCTTGCGGCGGGGTACATCGGCCGACATAGGCGCAGACGCCCGGGCCCGGTCGGTCACGGTCGTCACGCGTACTCGCCCTCCTGCCACCTGACCAGCCGCAGGTACACGGCGACCACCAACAGGATCAGCGCGACGTTGGCCACCCCCGCGGCCGCAGACATGCCGACGTCGTGCTCGGCGCTCTTGAAGGCCAGCTTGTACATGAAGGTGATGGACGTGTCGTGCGCGAAGCCGGGGTTGCGGTCGTTGAGGGTGTAGACGATCGGGAAGGAGTTGAACACGTAGATGATGTTGAGCACGCTGGCCACCAGGATGGCCGGCCGCAGCAGCGGCAGCGTGATCCGGGAGTAGACCTGCCAGGGGCTCGCCCCGTCGACACGGGCAGCCTCGTACACATCGTGCGGGATGGCGTTCAGCCCGGCCAGGAACACGTATGCCGTGAAGGGGATGGAGACGAACACCCCCACGGCGACCATCGAGGCCATCGTCCACCGGTCGTCGCCGAGGAAGTCGATCGGCTGGCGGGTGACGTGCAGTGCCAGCAGCACCCGGTTGAGGATCCCGTGGTAGTAGTCGTAGATGAGGGTGAACAGCCGCGCCGTGATGACCAGCGAGGCTGCCCACGGCACGATGACCGCCCAGCGCACCAGCCGCCGGCCCCAGAAGTCCTTGGCCAGGAACTGCGCGACCGCCAGGCTGAGCAGGACGGTGAACACCAGCACGGCGCTCACCCAGACCACCGTGTTGGTCAGCACGGTCCCCAGGTCGGGATGGTGCAGCACCTTGCCGTAGTTGCCCCCGCCCGCAGCGCCGAGCGGCAGGCCGGTGATCGAGTAGCGCGTGACGGAGGCCCGGACCAGCTCGATCGCCGGGTAGATGACCACGCCCAGGATGAGCGCGAGCGCCGGCCCGAGCCAGAGCAGCGCCACCCAGGGCGAGGCGGAGCCGCTCGGCCGCGCGCGGCGCCGGGCTGCGGTGGCGACGGGTGCTGCGGTCCCGCTCAGCTGCTCGCCTCCGCCGCTTTCTGCAGGCTGTCCAGGACCTTCTGCGGGTTGCCGGTAGGGGCCACGGCGGCGCCGATGTTCTGCTGGACGGCGAGCTTGACCTTGTCGAAGGCGGGGTCGTCGGTCGGTGTCAGGTGGGTGTGCGGCAGCGTGTCGAGGTAGACCTTCAGCGAGGGCTCGGAGGCGAACTTCTGCACGCCGGACTTGGTCACCGGCAGGAAGCCCTCGGCCTTGATGAAGCTGTTGACCTCGTCCGGCTGGTAGTACAGGTCGTAGAACGCCTTGACCGCGGCCTGGTTGCCGCTCTTCTTGAACGCCATCAGGTAGTCGGTGACGCCATAGGTCTGCGGCGTGCCGCCGTCCCTGGTGGGCATCGGGGCGATCCCGTACCTGATCTTCTTCTCCTTGTCGAGCTGTCCCTGCAACGGGGAGAAGCCGACCACCATGCCGGCCTTGCCGGAGCTGAACAACGGGAAGGCCCCGTCGGTGCGGTTGGTCTTGCCCGGGTTGTTCTGCGTGACCTTGTCCTGGACCGCGAGCTTCTTCAGGAACTGCAGCGTCTCGACGTTCTTCGGGGAGTTGATGCTCCACTTGCCTCCCGTCTTCCAGTCCCCGCCGTTGTTCACCATCCAGATCGAGAACTCCGCCTGCGCCTCCTCGGGGCCGAGCGGCATGGCATACCCGACCGTGCCACCGCCGAGGGCGGTGATCTTCTTGGCGTCGGTCTCGAAATCGGACCAGGTCTTCGGCGCAGCGGCGATGCCCGCCTTGGCAAAGAGCGCCTTGTTGTAGAACAAGGCCCGCGCCGACGACAGGTCCGGCATCCCGTACAGCTTGCCCTGGTAGGTGCCGCTCTTGACGAACGCGTCCAGCAGGTCCGACCGCACCGACGACGGCAGCACGTCGTCTGCGCTGTAGAGCAGGTGGTCCTTGGCGTAGCTGGCGTAGACGTTGAGGTTGAGGATGTCCGGAGGGTTGCCGTTCTGGATCATCGTGCTGCTCTGCTGGTCGATGTCGTTCCAGCTGACCACCTGCACGTTCAGCTTGGTGCCGGTCTTGGCCTGGTACTTCGTCGCGAAGTCGGTCCAGAACTTGCCGGTGTTGCTCTTGGAGTACTCGGCCGCCACCAGCTTGATCGAGGCCACCTTGCCGCCGCTGCTGGCCTTCGGCGAGCTGCTCCCCGCCCCCGTGCCGCCGCTGCAGGCCGCCAGCGAGAGTGCCAGCACCCCCGCAGCCGCTCCCCATACCGTCGTGGTCGACCTCACGTGCTTCCCTCCGACCTGCGCCGCCGCGTTCGCCGAGGACAGCGCGCACTGGGCGCGGCCGCCTGGATCTCGATTCGTCCCGTTCGAGCATCATCAGCGGGGCGCCTGACGGCGTCAACCCGACACAGGGCAGGAGACCGATCCGTTACCGGCCGCCGGTTCACCGCACTGGACGGCTGTGTGCTGGCTACTGTCGGGGCCGGCTCGAGTCGACGAAAGAGGGTGCCCGTGACCGGGGAGCGGCTGGTGCTGCGCGGGCCGCTGGCCACCCCCGAGCGCCTGGTCGCGGACGGCGTGGCCGCGGTGGAGGGCGGCGTGCTCGCGTGGGTCGGCGCCGCCACCGGGTGGACCGCCACGGGTCGGGGAGCGGGCTGGCCACGGCCAGTCCCGGCAGGGGGGACGATCCTGCCCGGGCTGGTCGACGTGCACTGCCACGGCGGCGCGGGTCACGGCTTCCCGGACGCGGACCTGGACGGCGCTCGGGCGGCGGCCCAGCACCACCGGGCCCACGGTACGACGACGCTGCTGGCCAGCCTGGTGACCGCGCCCGAGCCGGACCTGCTCGCGGCGTTGCGGATCTGCGCTCACCTCGCCGACTCCGGCGAGGTGGGCGGCATCCACCTCGAGGGCCCGTTCCTGTCCGCGGCCCGCTGCGGGGCTCAGGATGCAGCGGCGATCCGAGATCCCGACCTGGCGATGCTCGGGCGTCTGCTCGATGCCGGTGGTGGACACGTCAGGACGATGACCTACGCGCCGGAGCGCCCTGGCGCCGGGCCGCTGGCCGACTACGCGATGCGGCGCGGGGTGGTGCCCTCGATCGGCCATACCGAGTCAGATGCGGCCACGGCGAGGGCCGCGCTGGCTCAGGCGCGCCCGCTGGGCCGGTCCTCGGTGACGCACCTGTTCAACGGCATGCCCGCCATGCACCACCGCAGCCCTGGTCCCGTCGCCGCGGCGCTGGCCGCGGCGGCCCGAGGCGAGACGGTGCTCGAGCTGGTGGCCGACGGGGTGCACCTCGCGCCCGAGACGGTCGGCGCCGTGTTCGACCTCGTCGGTCCGCAGCAGGTGGCGCTGGTCAGCGATGCCATGTCGGCCGCGGGGATGCGCGACGGGACCTACCGGCTGGGCCGGCTGGAGGTCGAGGTCGCGCGCGGTGTCGCCCGGCTGGCCGGCGACGGTCCCGCCGCGTCGCGGTCGATCGCCGGGGGCACGGCACGGCTCGCCGACGTCCTCCGGCACGCGGTCCTTGAGGCGGGGGTGGACCTGGTCGCCGCGGTCAGCGCGGCGAGCACCACGCCCGCGCGCCTGCTCGGCCTCGACGGCGTCACCGGCGCACTGCGGGCCGGCCTGCGGGCGGACCTGCTGGTCGTCGACGACCGGCTCAGGCCGGCTCGCGTGATGGCAGCGGGCCGCTGGCTGCCGGGGTCACAGCTCTTGCCGAACGTGACGGGGACAGTCAGCCCATGACGTTGGCGCGACCGGCCTCGAGCCGCGCGACGGGCACCCGGAACGGCGAGCAGGACACGTAGTCCAGGCCGGTGCGGTGGAAGAAGTGGATCGACTCCGGGTCCCCGCCGTGCTCACCACATACACCGAGGGTGAGGTCGGGCCGGGTCCGCCGGCCGTCGGTCGCAGCGATCTGGATGAGCCGCCCGACCCCGTCGATGTCCAGGCTCTCGAACGGCGAGACCATGAAGACGCCCTTCTCGAGGTAGGCGGCGAAGAACGCCGCTTCGACGTCGTCTCGGGAGAACCCCCACGTCGTCTGGGTGAGGTCGTTGGTGCCGAAGGAGAAGAACTCCGCAGCCTCGGCGACCCGGGTGGCGGTGAGCGCCGCCCGGGGCAGCTCGATCATGGTCCCGATGGGGATGGAGAGCTCGAGGCCGGTCTCGCGTGCCACGTCGGCCAGGATGCGGTCGGCCTCGTCGCGGACCAGGAACAGCTCCATCACCGACCCCACCAGCGGGACCATGATCTCCAGGTGCGGTCGCCCCCCGGCGCGGACGCGGTCGACGACGGCCTCCGCGGCGGCCCGGACCTGCAGCGCGAACAGCCCCGGGACGACCAGCCCGAGCCGGACGCCGCGCAGGCCCAGCATCGGGTTGGTCTCGTGCAGCCGCTCGACGGCCGCCAGCAGCCGCTCGTCTTCCGGGTCCGCGGCGCCCGTCGCCCGGTCCACGGCGACCTTGACGGACAGCTCGGTGCGGTCCGGAAGGAACTCGTGCAGTGGTGGGTCGAGCAGCCGGACGGTCACCGGAAGCCCGTCCATCTCTGCCAGGAGCTCGGTGAAGTCCGCTCGCTGCAGGGGGCGCAGTCGCTCGAAGACGACCTCACGCTCCTGGTCGGTGCGGGCGAGGACCACCTGCTCGATCAGCTCGCGGCGCTCGCCCAGGAACATGTGCTCCGTCCGGCACAGCCCGATGCCCTGTGCCCCGAGGTGCCGGGCCCGGACGGCGTCCGCCCCCGTGTCCGCATTGGCCCGGACCTCCAGACGGCGCACGGCGTCGGCGTGGGTGAGCAGCAGGTGCACCGACCGGACCAGGTCCGCGCTGTCGTCGTCCAGCCCGGCGGTCGCGGCGTCCAGCCCGTGCTCGAGGTAGTTCTCCACCGGCGAGGCCACGACGGGCACGGCACCCAGGAACACCTCACCGGTCGTGCCGTCGAGGCTGACCAGGTCGCCCTCGGCCAGGACCACGTCGCCGACGCTGGCCCGCTTGGCGTCGGCGTCGACATCGAGGTCCTCGGCACCGCAGACACAGGTCCGGCCCATGCCGCGGGCGACCACGGCCGCGTGGCTCGTCTTGCCACCCCGGGCGGTGAGGATGCCCTCGGCGGCGATCATCCCCTCGAGGTCGTCCGGGTTGGTCTCCTTGCGCACCAGCACGACCGGCTCGTTCCGGGACGCGGAGGCCAGCGCGGCTGCGGAGTCGAATACCACCCGGCCCACCGCCGCCCCCGGGGAGGCGGCCATCGCGGTCGTCAGCAGCGTGCGGGGGGCGGCAGGGTCGAACTGCGGGAACATCAGCTGCGCCAGCTGCGCCCCACTGACCCGGGTGAGGGCCTCGTCCATGGTGATCAGCTGTTCATCCACCAGCTGGGTGGCGATCCGGAACGCCGCGCCCGCGGTGCGCTTGCCGACCCGCGTCTGCAGCATCCACAACGTGCCGCGCTCGATGGTGAACTCGATGTCACACAGGTCCCGGTAGTGCGTCTCGAGGCGCCGCATCGCCTTGCGCAGCTCCTTGTACGACGCCGGGTCGAGGTCGGCGAGGTCGGCGAGGCTGAGCGTGTTGCGGATGCCCGACACGACGTCCTCACCCTGGGCGTTTGGCAGGTAGTCGCCGTACGCTCCCGGGCGGCCCGATGCCGGGTCCCGGGTGAACGCGACTCCCGTGCCACTGGTCTCGCCCAGGTTGCCGAACACCATGGTGCAGATGTTCACCGCGGTGCCCAGGTGGTGCGGGATCCGCTCCCGCCTGCGGTACAGCCTGGCCCGGTCGGTGTTCCACGACTCGAAGACCGCCCGGATCGCCAGGTCCAGCTGCTCGCGGGGATGCTGCGGGAACTCGGCGCCGGAGTGTGTGCGGATCGCCGCCTTGAACGTGTGCACCAGCCCTCGCAGATCTTCGACGTCGAGCTCGACGTCGGTCTTGACGCCACTGGACCTCTTCGCGAGCTCCAGGGCCTCCGCGAACACCGCGCCGTCGATGCCCAGCACCGTCTTTCCGAACATCTGCAGCAAGCGGCGGTAGGAGTCCCAGGCGAACCGCTCGTTGCCGCTGACCTCAGCCAGTCCCTTGACGCTGGCGTCGTTGAGCCCGACGTTGAGCACCGTCTCCATCATCCCCGGCATCGAGTGCATCGCCCCCGACCGGACGCTCACGAGCAGCGGGTCGTGCCGGTCACCGAGCTGACGACCGAGGTCGTCCTCCATCCGCCGTAGGGCGGTCGTCACCTGCACCCTGAGCTCCGACGGCTCGGTACCCGCCTCCAGGTAGGAGCGGCATGCCTGCGTGGTGATGGTGAAGCCCGGAGGGACGGGCAGGCCCAGCCTGGTCATCTCCGCGAGGTTGGCGCCCTTGCCGCCGAGCAGCTCCTTGAGGTCCTTGTTGCCCTCGGCGAAGGTGGAGACGTAGGTGGTCATGGCGGCACGTCCTCGTGTCGGGCCGACGCTGCTGGTGCTCCGGCCCCAGCCAGCGGCGCTCAGCCGGTGGTGTCCTGCTGTGTGGTGTCCTGTTGTGCAGGGTAGGGCCGGGATCCCGGCCCACTCCACTCCGCGGCGAGCGCGGCGGACGGACGGGACACCCGGGCCGCCGCCAGACCGGCACCCGGACGTACTGTCGGGGTATGACCCAGACAGAGCTGGCGAGCACGCTCGGTGCGCTGCGTGCCAGCGGGCAGGTGTCCCGTTCGGTGAAGCAGGAGATCCGCGAGAACCTGCTGGACCGGCTCCGGTCCGGCCGGCCGGCGTTCCCCGGGATCGTGGGATTCGACGACACGGTGCTGCCCGAGCTCGAGAGTGCCCTGCTGGCCGGACACGACCTGGTACTGCTCGGCGAGCGGGGCCAGGGCAAGACCCGCCTGATGCGCACGCTGGTCGAGCTGCTGGACGAGTGGAGCCCGGTGGTCGAGGGCTGCGAGATCAACGACGACCCGCTCGCACCCGTGTGCGTGCGGTGCCGTTCCCTGAAGGAGCGGCTGGGCGATGAGCTGCCGGTGAGCTGGCGGCACCGCAGCGACCGCTACACCGAAAAGCTCGCCACGCCGGACACGAGCGTCGGGGACCTCGTGGGCGACGTGGACCCGGTCAAGGTCGCTCAGGGCCGCACCCTGGGCGACCCGGAGACCGTGCACTACGGACTCGTCCCGCGCACCAACCGAGGGGTCTTCGGGCTCAACGAGCTGCCCGACCTCGCCGAGCGGATCCAGGTCGCGCTGTTCAACGTGCTGGAGGAGCGCGACATCCAGGTCCGCGGCTACTCGCTGCGGCTGCCGCTGGACCTGCTGCTGGTCGCGACGGCGAACCCCGAGGACTACACCAACCGCGGCCGGATCATCACCCCGCTCAAGGACCGCTTCGGCGCCGAGGTCCGCACCCATTACCCGCTCGAGGTCGAGGACGAGGTGCGGCTGATCGAACAGGAGGCGCACGTGGTGGGTGAGGTGCCCGAACACCTCGTCGAGGTGCTCGCCCGGTTCAGCCGGGGGCTGCGCGAGTCCTCCGCCGTCGACCAGCGCTCCGGGGTGTCGGCGCGCTTCGCGATAGCGGCGACCGAGGGCGTCGCGGCGTCGGCGCTGCGCCGCTCGGCGCGCACCGGTGAAACCCAGGCGGTGGCCCGCACGTGCGACGTCCCGACCGTCCTGCCGACGCTGCTCGGCAAGGTGGAGTTCGAGATGGGGCAGGAGGGTCGTGAGCGCGAGGTCCTCGGGCACCTGCTGCGTCTCGCGTTCGCCGAGACCTTCCGTGCGCGCCTGTCCGGGCTGGACCTGTCCGGCTTCACCGGGATGTTCGCCGAAGGGGCGATGGTCGAGACGGGCGAGCTGGTCCCGGCGGCCGAGCTGCTGCAGCAGATCGGCACGGTTCCGGGCCTGTCCAAGGTCCTCGACCGGCTCGGGCACGGTGACGACGCCAGCGCCGGGCAGGTCGCCGCGGCAGTCGAGTTCGTCCTCGAGGGCCTTCATCTCACCCGCAGGATCGACAAGGACACCGTGGCGGGACGCACCGTCTACGGCGCGTAGGCGATGGCCGACCCCGCCGAGCGCGCCGGCGGTCCCGGAGCGCCGCACGGGCGGTTCCGCTACGGCCCATGGCACGGCGGACCTGACCCGCTGGCGCCGCCGTACGACGTGCGAGCGGCCCTGGACGAGGTCGGGCGTGACGTCCTTGCCGGTGGAAGCCTGCGCGATGCGTTGCGCGAGCTGATGCGCCGGGGGATGGACGGGCGCGGCGGGTTGGACGAGCTGGCCGAGCGGGTGCGCCGGATGCGCGAACGAGCCCGCCGCCGGGGCGACCTGGCGGGCACCCTGGACCAGGTGCGCGCCGCTCTGGACCAGGCGCTGGCCGCCGAGCGGGACACCCTCGCCGGAGAGGACACCGACGCCGCCCGCCTGGCCGAGATGGAGCTGGCCACCCTCCCCGACGACGTGGCCGGAGCGGTGCGCGCCCTGGCCGACTACGACTGGCACTCCCAGGAGGCGCGGGCGGCATACGAGTCCATCAAGTCCATGCTGCGCAGCGAGGTGCTGGACGCCCAGTTCGCGGGACTCAAGCAGGCGCTGTCCGGCCAGGACCCGGAGGCGATGGCCCGCGTCCGCGACATGCTGGCCGACCTCAACTCGCTGCTGGCCGCGCACGCGCGCGGCGAGGACACCACCGACCGGTTCGAGGACTTCATGGGCCGCTACGGCGACCTGTTCCCCGAGCAGCCCAAGGACGTCGACGAGCTGATCGACGCCCTCGCCCGGCGGCAGGCGGCCGCCGCCAGGATGATGGCCTCCCTTTCGCCCGAACAGCGTGAGCAGCTGGCGCAGCTGATGAGCGAGGCGCTCTCCGACCCCGACCTGGCCTCGCAGATGGCCCAGCTGTCGGACAACCTGCGGGCGCTGCGCCCGGGGATGGACCAGCGCGGAGCGGTGAGCATGCGGCCGGGCGGCGAGCCCCTGGGCTACAGCGACGCCGTCGAGGCAGTGGCCGAGCTCGCCGACCTCGAGGCGCTGTCCGACCAGCTCGAGCAGGGACACGCCGGCGCAACCCTGGACGACGTCGACGTCGAGCGGCTGGAGGAGCGGCTCGGCTCCGCCGCCGCGCGTGACCTGGAGGCGCTCCGCCAGCTCGAGCGCGAGCTGGAGAGCCAGGGTTATCTGACCCGCGGTGACGACGGCCTCCGGTTGACCCCTCGCGCGGTGCGCCGGCTGGGCGAGACGGCGCTGCGGCGGGTCTTCGACCGGCTGGAGGCCGCGGGGCACGGCGACCACGAGGAGCGACGCACCGGCCAGGCCGACGAGCCGACCGGCCTGACCCGGCCGTGGGTGTTCGGCGACGAGCTCCCGCTGGACGCCCCCCGAACCGTTGCCAACGCGCTGCACCGCGGTGGCCTCGCGGCGGGCGGTGTGTCGCTCCTGGTCGAGGACTTCGAGGTGACCGAGACCGAGCGCCGGACGACGGCCGCGGTCGCCCTCTGCGTCGACATGTCGTACTCGATGGTGCAGGAGGGCCGCTGGGGGCCGATGAAGCAGACCGCGTTGGCGCTGTCGCACCTGGTCGAGACGCGGTTCCGGCACGACGCGCTGCAGGTCATCGGCTTCAACCTGGCCGCCCGACGGCTCTCTCCGGTGCAGCTGGCCGAAGCCGCACCGGAGTGGATGCAGGGCACCAACCTGCAGCACGCGCTGATGCTCGCGTCGCGGCACGTGCGCCGGCACCCCGACGCCCAGCCCGTGGTGCTGGTGGTGACCGACGGCGAGCCGACCGCGCACCTGGGCGAGTCGGGGATGCCCGAGTTCAGCTGGCCGACGACGACGGCGACGCTCCGGGCGACCGTCGCCCAGGTCGACGAGCTCAGCCGCTACGGCGCGACGCTCAACGTCTTCATGCTCGGCGAGGACCAAGGCCTGGCCCGGTTCGTCGACGCGATTGCCCGGCGGGCCGGGGGCCGGGTCTTCACCCCCGACATCGGCCGGCTCGGCGAGTACGTCGTCGCCGACTACCTGCGCGCGCGAAAAGGTCGGAGGTAGGCCAGATCGCTGGAGAGGAGCACGCGGTGACGTCCACGCCGGCGCCCTCGGACTGGCTGTCCGACGCCATCTGCTACGAGATCTACCCCCAGTCGTTCGCCGACTCCGGCGGTGACGGCATCGGCGACATGCCGGGCGTGCTGGCCCACCTGGACCACCTGCAGTGGCTCGGCGTGGACACGATCTGGTTCAACCCGTGCTTCGCCTCACCGTTCGTCGACGCCGGGTACGACGTGTCCGACTACCTGAGCGTGGCGCCGCGCTACGGCACCAACGAGGACCTGGTGCGGGTGGTCGAGGGCGCCCGGGCGCGAGGCATCCGCGTGCTCCTGGACCTGGTGGCGGGGCACACCTCCCTCGAGCACGCCTGGTTCCAGTCAGAGCTGCACTTGGCCGGTCCGGACCCCGACGGCGACCGGTACGTGTGGACGACCGACCCGCCGGCTCCCGAGACGGACGCATCGACCCTGGCCGGAATGCCGCGCTGGGTCCGTTCGCCCGGCCCTCGGCCGGGGTACTACCTCAAGAACTTCTACGACGCCCAGCCGGCCCTCAACTTCGGGTACGCCCAGACGAAGGACGGCGAGCCGTGGCGTCAGCCCGTCGACGCGCCCGGACCACTGCGCAACCGGACTGCGCTGCGCGAGGTCATGGCGTTCTGGCTCGACCGCGGAGTGGCCGGGTTCCGCGTCGACATGGCGTTCTCGCTGGTCAAGGACGACCCCGGATATCGGGAGACGGTCGCCCTCTGGCGGGAGCTGCGTGCCTGGCTGGACCACGCCTACCCCGCCGCCGTGATCATCCCCGAGGGCGTCGAGCCGCGTACCGGCTCGGCGCCGGCCTTCCACGCCGACTTCTTCCTGGTCATCAACCAGCCGCACAGCTCGCTGTTCAACAACGGTGGCGCCGGGACGCTGCCGTGGATCCCCGCGGCGCCGTGCTTCTTCGACGCCGGCGGTGAGGGCTCGACGCGAGAGCTGCTGTCCGCCTGGGACGACCAACGTGCCGCTACCCCTGGTCGGCCGGTGCTGCTTGCCTCCGCCGACCACGACTTCTCCCGTCTGGCGTGCGGGCGGCGCACCAGCGAGCAGCTCGGCGCCGCCTTCACCTTCCTTCTCACGTGGGGATCGGTGCCCTCGATCTACTTCGGTGACGAGATCGGCCAGCGCTACCTCCCGGGCATGCCGGCGAAGGAGGGCAGCATCTGCAACCCGGGCTACAACCGGGCCGGCGCCCGCACGCCGATGCAGTGGGACGACGGGCCCAACGCCGGCTTCTCCGCGGCGCCCGCCGACCGGCTGTACCTGCCGGTCGACCCGGCGCCGGACCGGCCCACCGTCGAGGGACAGCTCGCCGACCCAGGGTCCACCCTGCACCTGGTCCGCCGGCTGGTCGCGCTCCGCCGGTCGACGCCCGCGCTGGGCGCTCGGGACACGACGACCGTGCTGCACCAGGGATACCCGTTCGCCTACCGTTGCGGCAGCACCCACCTCGTCGTGGTGAACCCGCGCCGTGAGCCGGCGGCGTTCGACCTGCCCCGACCGGCCGTCGCCCGGCCACAGCTCGCCAACGGGGTCGAGGTGCGCGGGGCGCGCGTGGAGGCCGCCGGCTTCGGCTACGGGGTCTTCGAGCTGACCGAATAACGGGACGTAGGCGAGGGTTCAGCGGGTCGTCCAGGGCCAGGACAGCCAGGGCTCGCGGGCCTGCACACTCGCTGCAGGTGCGCAGGAGAGATATCTCCCTTATACGTTGCCTTGAGATGGCTCCATCTGACTAAAGATTGACTATATTCTTTGCATTTCTTTATTGTTTGATCTGGCTTAGGGCGAGTCTCGGCCATGTGAGTGCATCGGGCACTCCCTCACGAGGCAAAGGACACGCCATGATCTGTACAGCTTCGCCCCTACGGTTGCGCGCTTCGGTGGTGTTGGCTGCCGTCGCCATCTCGGCGCTGGCCCCGGTGTCAGCGGCCAAGGCCAGCACGACCGAGCACTTCTCCTACACCGGCTCGGCCTACGGCACGTCGGTGAACGTGGGCTCCCTCGTCAAGTCTGGGCCCTCGGCGCCGGTCACCTTCGGCTGCACCACGAACGGGGACCTGCACAAGACCAACACCGTCGCCGGGATCAACGTCCCGACGCTCGCCACGAGCGGCACGGTCTCCACGACGGCCGACACCTACGCCTCGCCGGTCCAGTCCAAGACCTCGGCCACCACAGAGCAGGTCAACCTGCTCAGCGGCCTGGTCCGCGCCACCGCCATCAAGGCTGTGAGCTCCACCACGCGCACGAGCACCGGCGGGTACGCGCTGAGCTCCAGCGGCACCACCTTGGGCACGCTGGTCGTCGGTGGCAAGGCAGTCAGCGCGAACGCCGCGCCGAACACGCGGATCGACCTGTCCGGCATCGGCTACCTGATCGTCAACGAGCAGGTCAAGAAGACCAACGGGCTCGCCGTCAACGGCCTGCACCTGTTCGTCACCACCAGCAACGCCCTCGGCGTGGCTATCGGCAGCAACGTGACCATCTCGCACGCCGTCACCGCCCTGTCCGGGCCGGTCTCGGGCGTGCTGGGCGGCTACTCGTACGGGACCAAGGCCGACGTGGGCACCCTCGCGCTGTCCGGACCGTCCTTCACCGAGTTCATGCCCTGCCTCGGCACCAGCGGCGTCGTCCGCAGCAACACCGGCGCCGGCGTCCACATCGGGACGTCGCTCAACACGAGCACCATCCTGAACACGGTCAAGGGCACCGTCACCGCGACGTCCGCGACCGGGGAGACCACCTCCACCGTGCAGGCAGCGAACCTGCTGAGCGGTCTGGTCAGCGCCACACTGGTCAAGGCGGACGCGCACGCATCGGTCTCCGGGACCACGTACGCCTTCAGCGACAGCGGATCCACGTTCGGGTCGCTGTCGGTGCTCGGGCACCCCGAGATCACCCCAAGCGCCGCGGCGAACACCCAGGTGGCCCTGGCCGGGGTCGGCACGCTCTACCTGCACCGCGTGCTGCGCACCTCTCACTCGGTCACGGTCCGGATGATCGAGCTCGTGCTGACCAGCCCGGTCAACGGCCTGGCTGCCGGCACCGACATCAAGGTCGCCGTCGCGAACGCCTCGGCGAGCTGAGCCCGGCTGCCGGCCGAGGGCCGGCAGTCGAACCACATAGGGAGTGGGCCGCGGCGACGCGGCCCACTCTCCACGTTGTCGCCCCGGCGCCCACTCCTAGAGTGGCCGGATGAGCGAACAGGTACGACTCCGTTCGGTGCTCGCCGGTCTCCCGTCGTACGTCCCAGGGCGCCCTGCGGCCGCAGGCCTCGCGGCGCCGTACAAGCTCAGCAGCAACGAGAACCCGTACCCGCCGCTGCCGAGCGTCCTGGAGGTCGTCCGTGAGGCGGCCCTGGAGCTCAACCGCTATCCCGACATGTCGGGTGTGGCGGTCCTGTCCGCACTGTCCGACCACCTCGACGTGCCGATGAGCCAGCTGGCCCTCGGCGCCGGCAGCGTCGGCGTGCTGGGCCAGATCCTCGCCGCCACGTGCGACCCGGGCGACGAGGTGGTCTACGCCTGGCGCTCCTTCGAGGCGTACCCCATCGTCGCCGGCATCGCGGGTGCTGTGTCCGTCAGGGTCCCGCTCGACGGCGACCGGCGCCACGACCTCGAGGCCATGGCCGCAGCGGTCACCGACCGCACGCGCCTGGTGCTGGTCTGCTCGCCGAACAACCCGACCGGGGCCGTGGTGCACCAGGGCGAGATGGACACCTTCCTGGACCGGGTGCCGCCGGACGTGCTGGTGGTCGTCGACCAGGCCTATGTGGAGTTCGTCCGGGACCCGAGCGCCGTGGACGCCATGGCCGCCTTCCGTGACCGGGGCAACGTCGCGGTGCTCCGGACGTTCAGCAAGGCCTACGGCCTCGCCGGGCTGCGCATCGGGTATGCCGTCGCGCGCGAGCCCGTGGCCGAGGCCCTGCGCCAGACGGCGGTGCCGTTCGGCGTCAACGGCATCGCCCAGCGCGCCGCGGTGGCGAGCCTGGCCGCCTCCAGCGAGCTGCTCGAGCGCGTCGAGGCCCTCGTCGGCGAGCGCCGACGGGTCATGACCGCGCTGCGCGCCCAGGGCTGGACCCTCCCGGAGACCGAGGCCAACTTCGTGTGGCTGCCGCTGGGCAAGGACACCCAGGCGTTCGTGGGCGCCGCGGAGGCGGCGGGGCTCTCGGTACGGCCGTTTGCCGGCGAGGGGGTCCGGTGCACCGTCGCCGAGACCGAGGCCAACGACCGGCTGATTCGGGTCGCCAAAGGGTTCGCCCGGTGAGGGGTGACGTGCCAGCTGAGAGCGCCGCTATGAGGGCCTGGAGCTCGTCGGGCGGCGAGATGGGGGTTGGCGCGACGAACCGGACCTCAGACGTCAGGATGGGGACATGAGTAGGCGTGCAGATGCAGTGGTGCTGTTCGGCGCGACCGGCGACCTGGCTCGCAAGAAGCTGTTCCCCGCGCTGTACCAGATGGCCCTGGCCGGGCGGCTCGACGTGCCGGTGATCGGGGTCGCGCGCTCGGCGTGGAGCGATGACAAGCTGCGCGACAACGCCACCGACGCGGTGCGCCACGCCGTGGGCAGCGACGTCGACGAGGCGGCCCTCAGCCATCTCGTGGGCCTGATCTCCATGGTCTCCGGGGACTACGGCGACGAGGGGATGCACGCCCGGCTCTCTGAGCGGCTGACCGACCGCAAGCTCCCGGTGATCTACCTGGCCATCCCCCCGGCGATCTTCCCCACGGTCGTCAACGGCTTGTCGGCGGTCGGCCTCGCGGCGCGCAGCCGGGTGGTGGTGGAGAAGCCGTTCGGCCGGGACCTCGCCTCCGCCCGTGAGCTCAACGACTGCCTCCGGGCCGGCTTCGCGCAGAAGAACATCTTCCGCATCGACCACTACCTGGGCAAGGAGTCGGTCGAGGGGCTGCTCGCGTTCCGCTTCGCCAACACCATCCTGGAGCCGATCTGGAACCGGCACTACGTCGCGAGCGTGCAGATCACGCTCGCCGAGGCGTTCGGGACCGAGGGTCGCGCCGGCTTCTACGACGACGTGGGCTGCATCCGTGACGTCCTGCAGAACCACCTGCTCCAGGTCGCCGCGCTGCTGGCGATGGAGCCGCCGATCTCGGACGACGCCGACAGCTACCGCGACGAGGAGGTCAAGGTGCTGCGGCAGGTCGAGGCCCTCGAGCCGGCCAGCACCGTGCTCGGGCAGTACGTCGGCTACCTCGATGAGGAGGGCGTGGCGCAGAAGTCGCGGACCGAGACGTTCGTGGCCACGAAGATGACGATCGACTCGTGGCGCTGGGCCGGTGTCCCGTTCTACCTGCGGTCCGGCAAGTGCATGCCCGGCAGTGCTACTGAGGCCGTCATCGCGCTGCGCTGCCCGCCTCGGATGCTGTTCGCCGGCGCGTCGTCCGCGCCGACGGAGGCCAACCGGCTGCACTTCCGGCTCGGCCACAGCGACGGGGTCACCCTCTCGGTGCAGGCCAAGGTGCCCGGGGCGCGGACGGTCACCCAGCCGGTCGGGCTGACTGTCGACTTCGACAAGGCCCTCGGGCACCGCCAGGAGGCCTACCAGCGACTGCTCGAGGACGCGATGGAGGGCCACCGGCACCGCTTCGCCCGCGAGGACACCATCGAGCAGGAGTGGCGCATCGTCGCGCCCATCCTGGACAGCACCGCGCGGCCGATCCCCTACTACAAGCAGACCTGGGGACCCTCCGCAGCGGACGAGCTCGTCGGCCGCTGGCACGACGTCTCGCTGAAGTCCTGACAGCCCTGACCGCTCGCCGCTCAGCCGCTTCGGGCACCGAGCTGAGCGGCTCGCTTCGGGCCGGCCTGCGTGCCGCCGGCGTCACCGACATGGACGACTCGGGGCTCGCACGAGCGCTGTACTCCTCCGACGCCTCGCTGTACCGCGTGCTGCCGCTGGCCGTCGTCCGCCCGCGTCACACCGAGGAGATCGTCGCCACGCTGCAGGTCTGCCGTGACCTCGGCGTGCCGGTGACCGCGCGGGGTGCCGGCACGTCCATCGCCGGCAACGCCGTCGGCCCGGGCGTCGTCATCGACACCAGCCGCCACCTGAGCCGGGTGCACCGGATCGATGCCGAGGCCGCGCTGGCGGTGGTGGACCCGGGTGTGGTGCAGTCCTCGCTGCAGGCGGCGGCGCGGCCATACCGGCTGAGGTTCGGTCCGGACCCCAGCACCCACAACCGCTGCACCGTCGGCGGCATGATCGGCAACAACGCGTGCGGGTCGAGGGCGCTCGCCTACGGCCGCACCTCCGACAACGTCCTGGCGCTGGACGTGGTCACTGGCGACGGCACACGGTTGCGGCTGGGACGTGCCGGCACGCCGGGCGGAGCAGACGCGTCAGGCTCCGGCGGCGTGCTCGCCCCGCTCCAGCGCCTGGTGGCGGCGAACCTGGCCACGATCCGCACCGAGTTCGGCCGGTTCGGCCGCCAGGTGTCCGGCTACTCGCTGGAGAACCTGCTCCCCGAGCGGGGGTTCGACGTGGCCCGTGCCCTGGTCGGCAGCGAGGGCACGCTGGCGCTCGTCCTGGGGGCGACGGTGCGGCTGGTGCCGGACGCACCGGTGCGCGCGCTGGTGGTGCTCGGCTATCCCTCGATGGCCGAGGCCGCCGACGCGACGCCGGCTGTTCTGGAGCACCAGCCCACGGCGTGCGAGGGGCTGGACGTGCGGATCATCCAGCGCCTGAAGGACATACCGGCGGCGACCGTGCCCGACCTCCCCCGCGGGCAGGGCTGGCTCATCGTCGAGCTGACCGGGGACGACGCCGGCGAGCTGGCGTCCCGCGGTCGTCGCCTGGTCGAGGGCACCGGTGCGCTCGACGCGATGGTCGTCACCGACCTCGCACACGCCGCGGCCATCTGGCGGATCCGCGAGGACGGCGCCGGCCTCGCCGGCCGCACCTCGAAGGGGCGGCCGGCCCACGCCGGGTGGGAGGACGCCGCGGTCCCCCCGGCCCGGCTAGGCGCCTACCTGCGAAGGTTCGACGCGCTGCTGGACGACTACGGCCTGGGCGGCGTCCCCTACGGTCACTTCGGCGACGGGTGCGTGCACGTCCGCATCGACTTCCCGTTCGGGCGGCAGTCCCGGGAGGGCGGGCGGCCGGTGTTCCGGTCCTTCCTGCGCGCCGCGGCCGAGCTGGTCGCCGGGTTCGGCGGGTCGATGTCCGGCGAGCACGGCGACGGCCGCGCCCGCAGCGAGCTGCTGCCGGTGATGTACTCGCCCGCGGCCCTGGAGCTGTTCGGCCGGGTCAAGACGCTGTTCGACCCCGACGACATCCTCAACCCGGGCGTCATCGTCCGGCCCGCCGCCCTGGACGCCGGCATCAGGGTGGCCGAGGTGGCTGCGACGCGGCACGGGCTCGCCCTGGCCTACCGGCACGACGGTGGCGACTTCGCCGCCGCGGCCCATCGCTGCACCGGTGTCGGCAAGTGCCGGGCCGACCTGACCCCTGCCGCCGGGGTCATGTGCCCGTCCTACCTGGCCACCCGAGAGGAGAAGGACAGCACCCGCGGGCGGGCGCGGGTGCTGCAGGAGATGCTCGCCCCGGGAGGGCCGGTCCAGGGCTGGCGCGCACCTGAGGTGCACGCGGCGCTCGACCTGTGCCTGTCCTGCAAGGGCTGCGCCAGCGACTGCCCGACGGGCGTGGACATGGCCGGATACAAGGCCGAGGTGCTGCACCAGTCCTACCGCCACCGGGTGCGCCCCCGCTCGCACTACACCCTCGGCTGGCTGCCGCGGTGGTCCGACCTCGCAGCCCAGGCGCCGGTGCTCACCAACGGGTTCCTCTCCTCGCGCCTCGGCGGCGGGCTCGCCCGGTGGGGGGCGGGGGTGGACCGGCGGCGGCCCCTGCCGCGCTTCGCCCCCCGGACCTTCCAGCAGGTATGGCGGTCGCGCCCGCCGGGACGCGCGGCCCGGCCGCCGGGCAGCTGCGGCCCGGTGGCGCTGTGGGTGGACTCGTTCACCGACCACTTCGCCCCCGAGGTCGGTGTCGCGGCGGTGCGGGTGCTGGAGGCTGCCGGCTACCGGGTGGAGGTCGTCAGCGGGTCGGCGTGCTGCGGGCTCACCTGGATCACGACCGGCCAGCTCACCCGGGCGCGGGCGATCCTCGCCGGCACGGTCACCACGCTGGTGTCGTACGTCGACGCCGGCGTGCCCGTGGTAGGTCTTGAGCCGTCGTGCACGGCGGTGCTGCGGGGCGAGGCCCTGGAGCTGCTGGACAACGCGGCTGTGGCCAGGGTCGCCGCTGGCGTGTCCACGCTGGCGGAGCTGCTGGCGGCGACCCCCGGGTGGGAGCCGCCGCCGCTTGCCGGGCTCGAGGTCGTCGCCCAACCCCACTGCCACCACCACTCCGTGCTCGGCTGGTCCGCCGACGCGGCTCTGCTGAAGCGGGCGGGGGCAGCGCTGACCCGGCTCGGTGGCTGCTGTGGCCTGGCCGGCAACTGGGGAGTCGAGAAGGGCCACCACGAGGTCTCTGTCTCCATCGCCGGGCACCAGCTCCTGCCGGCGGTTCGGGCCGCCGGCCAGGGTGCGGTGGTGCTGGCTGACGGCTTCTCCTGCCGGACCCAGCTGGACCACCTCTCGGATCGGCGCGGCGTGCACCTGGCGCAGCTGCTCGACGCGCGGCCGGGACGCCCGGGGGGCTGAGCCACAACTCGGCGCGCTTCGGACGGCTTGAGTGCGGTATCCTCCTTTTGCATTCCCAGTCCCCGGCTCGCGACTCATCCGATGCTCGTGGCGAACAGGGGCCTGCCGTGTCGCTCACGCTCAACGCCCGCCTCGCTAGCGGGCCGGTCTGGCCCGTGGTGGGTGGGGAGGTCCGTCGCAGCCCGGCCGACGGCGACGTCGTGGACCTGCGTGTCCGGGGGCGGCTGGGCGATGTCGCGGAGTGCGCCTACCGCGCGATACTGGCAGCACTGGCCGAGCGCCCTGCGGCCGTGGTCTGCGACCTGAGCCGCGTCTGGGGCGCTCCCGACGCCGACGCGCTAGCGGTGCTGGCCTCCGCCGGCACCGAGGTCCGGGACTGGCCCGGTGTACCGATCGGCCTCGTGTGCGCCGACCGCGCCCTCCGCTACCAGCTGGCTCAGCTGCCGGACAGCCGGCATCTGATCATCGCTCACCGGCGGTCCGGGGTCCTGGCTCAGCTCAGGGGCATCTCCCGGCCCGACACGGTCCAGGAGCTGCTGGCACCTTCCGCGCGGTCGGCCCGTGCGGCTCGGCAGCTGGTCGCCCGGACGCTGCTGGACTGGGGGTGCGGCTCGCAGATCGGTGTGGCCACTGTCGTCGTGAACGAGCTGGTGACGTCCGCGATGCTGCGCGCGGACGGCGATCTCGAGGTCTCGGTGGCCCGGTGCGAACACCGGATACGGGTTGCGGTCCGCGACGACGGCGGCGACCGGAGTCCTCCCGAGACCGCCGGCCGCCCACGTCCCGCCGGACGCGGCTTGCTGCTGGCGGCGGCGCTGGCCCAGTCCTGGGGAGTACAGGCCACTGCGGGCGGCGGCAGGGTGGTGTGGGTCGTCCTGGCGGCAGAGCCGGCCGTGGGCCTTCGCGGGCGGGCTGCCGCCTGGCTGCCTGGACCGTCCGGACCCATGGGTCTGGTCGAGGAGCCGGCCGAGGAGCTGGCCGGCGCGGGACCGCGCCACCTCCCGCGGCTCACCGCACTCTGAACCGGCCCGGCCGGGCGGCCGGCTACAGCCAGTCCTTGCTGCGGAACAGGACGTAGAGGAACGTGGCGCCGGCGAGGATCAGCCCGACCGACAGCAGGAACGCGTCCGTGTGGCCGAACCCGGGGAATGCCACGTTCTGCCCGAAGAAGCCGGTCACCGCGGTGGGTACGGCGGCGATGGCCACCCAGGCGGTGATCTTGCGCATGTCGTCGTTCTGCTGGACGGCCGTCTCGGCCGTCTTCTCCGCCGCGATGGCCGTATGCGTGTCGGCGCGGGTCTTGTAGAACTCGATGACGCCGTGCAGGAACTCCCGCTGCCCGTCAGCCATGCTGCGTACCCGCTCGAACTGGTCGGCGACGTCGTTCACCAGGGAGCGCGCGTCCTCGGGCAGCGCCTTGGCGATGCCGGCGATGCGCCCGTACGTGGCGCAGGTGTGCGCCGCCATCGTGCGAATGGCCAGCAGCTCGTACCAGACCTCGAACAGATCCTCCACGAAGGCCTCGGGGTCCTCCTTGGTCTGCTCGGACGTCACGCTCTGCTCCAGCTGTCCCGACTCCTGCGCCAGCCTGGCGACCAGGTCCGCCTCGCGACGGGCGAGCGAGCTGACGATGGCGTAGGACAGCTCGTAGGAGCGGGCCACCCGCAGGTTGCCGTTCTCCAGCCGGCGCAGGACCAGGTCGGTGTCGACGTGCGCGATGGCGGGGTCCACCTTGGGGTTGACCGGCCCGTGCGTGGTGACCAGGTAGTTGGGGCCGATGAACTCGTCGAGCTCGACGTAGTGCACGTGCCCACGCTCACCGATGTGCGGAGCGTGCAGCACCGTGAACACGTGGTCGTTGTAGAGGTGCACCTTGGACACGTGGTTGCGCTCGACGCAGTTGCGCACCGCGATGGGGTGGAACTCGAACACGTCGGTGAGGACACGGACGGCCTGGTCGTCGCACTCCGGCACGTCGACCCAGACCAGCGTCTCCGGGTCCGCCAGCAGCGTGCTGAGCTCGTCCACGGTGCGCCGCTGGACCCCGTCGGGACAGATGACGAAGATCTGCACTTCGGCCGCCTCCTTCCGGGCACGGATGCCGGTAGCACGATAGGGGACCATCCGGTGAACCGACCCGGACCTGCGGCGCGCCGCGGCGGACGACATGCTTGGGCCATGACCGAGCGCGCACAGCCCACGCAGAGCTTCAACCTGCGCTTCACCCGGGCGTTCGCGCTGGCCGCGCGCCCGTTCGGCGTGGTCCCGGCGAACGCCGGGGTCACCGTCGCGGGAGCCGAGCTGCACGCGAGGTACGGCCCGTGGACGGTGCGGACACCCCTGGCCAACATCCGCTCGTGCACGGTGACCGGCCCGTATGCGGTGGCCAAGGTGATCGGCCCGCCGCGCCTGACGCTCAGCGACCGGGGCCTCACGTTCGCCGGCAACCCCGACCTGGGAGCGTTCCTGGAGTTCACCGAGCCGGTGCGCGGCGTCTTCCCCGGCGGCTGGCCACGGCACCCCAACCTGACCGTCACCGTGGCGGACCCGCACGCGCTCGCCGCCGCCCTTCGCCGGTAGCCGCCAGCGGCTCAGCGGGCCAGCAGCCAGTCATAGACGTCATCCATCCGGTCCAGCAGCGCGACGTGGCCCAGCCCCGGCACGGCGAGGGACTCGGCCCCGCGGACATGGGCGGCCAGCCAGCGGCCGTGGGCCTCGGGCACCATCAGGTCCTCCGAACCCTGCGCCACGAGCAACGGCACGGTGACCCCGGCGAGGTCGAGGCCCCAGTCGCGCACGAATGCCAGGTCGTCGTCGATCCAGCCGCCCGGACCGTCCGCCAGTCCCTGACGGAACGAGTCGGAGAGATAGCGGTCCAGCCCGGCGTCCAGCGCGGCGAGATCCGATGGTGGCAGCAGCGTGCTCATCTCGGCCTTGATCTGCGCCGGCTCCGCGTCGCGCATCCCCTGGCTGAGTGGCGTCAAGAGCTCGCGCAGCGCCGCCTCACCTCGCAGTGCGGCACCGAACTCGACTACGTTCTCCTCGCCCATCCCGTCCATCCAGTCCAGGCCCTCCGCGTCGTATGGCGCGACCCCCGCCACGGTCGCGGCGCGCAGGACCCGCTCGGGGAGCAGCGCGGCGCAGGCCAAGGCGTGCGGTCCACCTCCGGACAGCCCCCACGTTGCGAAGTGCTGGGCGCCCTCGGCATCGGCCACGGCGGCCGCGTCCGCTGCCGCGGCGGACACCGTGCGACCGGGGTGGCGGGTCGAGCCGGCATACCCGGGGCGCGAGTACGACACCAGGCGGATGCCGTGCTTCTCGGCGTCGGCGTGCCAGCGGGCGGCCAGCACACCGGCACCCGGCGTGCCGTGGTGGGCGAGCACCAGCGGACGCCCGGGGTGGCCGGTGGCGCGGTAGCACAGCCAGCGGCCGTCGGCTGTCTCGACCTGTCGTCTATCGTCGGTGGGCACTGGGCATCTAACCTCTCGAGGTGGTGGGCGCCCCCCGATTGTGCTCCAGCGACGAAGGGACCGACATGGCGCGTGTCGCGGTGACCGGAAGCAGTGGACGGCTGGGGCGGGCGGTGGTCCGGGACCTGGTCGACCACGGCTGGGACGTGGTCGCTCTGGACGCGGTGCCGCCGGAAGGCTCGAGCGAGCAGGTCGCGCCGTTCACCCGGGTCGACCTCGACGACCTCGGTCAGGTGATCGAGGCGTTCACCGGCATCGACGAGCGCCCTGCCACCAGCGCGGGCCTGGACGCCGTCGTGCACCTGGCAGCCATCCCCGCGCCCGGGCTGCACACCAACGGGGCGACGTTCGCCAACAACATGGTGACCAGCTTCAACGTCTACACCGCTGCGCTGCGGGCGGGAGTGCGCAGCATCGTCTGGGCCTCCAGCGAGACGGTGCTCGGCCTTCCCTTCGACGAGCCCCCGCCGTACGTCCCGGTGGACGAGGAGTACCCGCCCCGCCCGAACAGCACCTACTCGCTCACCAAGACCCTCGAGGAGGAGCTGGCCCGCCAGCTGTGCCGATGGGAGCCGCAGCTGAAGATGATCGGTCTGCGCTTCTCCAACGTGATGTACCCCGAGGACTACCAGGCCTTCCCGTCGTACGACTCGGACGCGTCCTCCCGCAGGTGGAACCTGTGGGGGTACATCGACGCCCGCGACGGGGCGCAGGCGGTGCGCAAGGCCCTGGAGCACCAGGGCACCGGCGCGGACATCTTCATCGTGGCCAACGCCGACACCGTCATGTCGCGGCCGAACGAGGAGCTGCTGGCCGAGGTCTTCCCCGGCGTCGAGGTGCGCGGGGCGGTCGGTCCCCATGACACGTTGCTCTCCATCGACAAGGCCCGTCGCGTGCTCGGGTACGAGCCGGAGCACAGCTGGCGCGACGGCTAGGTCCGCCCCCGCGCCACGGCTACCGTGGCGGGTGTGGCCGGTACCCGGATGGCAGGTCGACTGATGCTCGCGGCCGCCGGGGTCATCCTGCTGGCCGGCTGCGACGGGGCGCCTCCGTCAGCGCCGACGAGCTCCGCAGCGTCGTCGACATCGACAGCGACAGCGACAGCGTCGGCGTCGGCGTCGGGCGCAAGCGCCAGCCGGTCCACTACGGCGACGCCGAGCCGTGCAGCGGCTGGCTGCCCGGCGGCGCTCGGCTGCCATCCACCGAAGGACCGCTGCACCCGGGTGTGGGTAGCGGCGCTGGTCGCGACCGCCGACCTGCCCCCTCCGGTGACCTGGCGCAGCCGTGGCTGCCGAGGGGGCTGGCTGGTGGTGGACATCGCGGCGAAGGCTCCGGGGTGCGTGTCGATGGGCGGGGACAGCACCCTGCCGGGGTGCGGGCCGGATACGCACCTGCGCTGGTTCGCCCACGCCTCCGCGCGGGGGTGGTCGCTGGTCGGCGCCGGGGGCGGGCGTGGCTGCAGCGACGCGCACGACCAGGCGGCCGGCTTCCCCACGACGCTGTGCCGCGGGCTGCCGGCACTGGCCGGCTGACCCGCCCGGCGCGCTTCTGCGCAGCCGGTGAGGGTCTCCGCCCACCGACGCGGGGCGCGGTGGGTCCACTGCGCGGCGCGGGGGAGAATGGCCCGATGATCACTCTGGAGCTGGCACAGCAGCTGCGCGACGCAGGGCTGGTGTGGGAGGCCGACGCCGGCGACCGTTTCGTGGTGCCCCACCGCGACATGGACGACGAGGTCTTCGTCGTCAGCAACATGACCGTCGAGGTCCACGAGTTCCCGTCAGGTCGGGTCATCGGCTTCAACGGCACCACGGAGTGGGCACTGGACAGTCTCGACCAGCACGAGGTGGTGTGGCTGCCGCGGGAGACCCAGCTGCGTGAGCTGCTCGGCGACCTGTTCGTGTCCCTGGAGGCAAGGACCGGTGGGTATGCCGTGCAGCTCACCACCAGCGAGGCGCGCCATGTCGACATCGACGCCGAGCGCGCCTACGCCAGAGCCCTGCTCGCCGTCCTGAGCACCTGACGACCGCTGCGCCGGGCCCACCAGGATGGCCCCGGCGGGACGCTCACCACCGGGCGGCCGTGGCGTCGACGCCGCAGTAGTCGAGCGCCAGCACGGCGAGCGCCCGGGCGCAGGTGAGCGTCTCGCTGATCGGCACCGACTCGTCCGGTCCGTGCGCCAGGGCGACGTCGCCGGGGCCGTAGTGCACGGTCGGGATCCCGCCGATGTTGGTCAACAGGCGCAGGTCGCTGCCGTACGGCGCGCCCCAGGTGGCCTGGCTCGCGCCGCCTGTGACGTTGGCGTGCGCGGCGCCGACCCGAGCCAGCAGGTCGCTGGACTCCACCAGCCGACCGGACTCGAACTGCCCACCCCACCACTCGACCACGACGGGGTGCGTCCGCAGCCAGGGGTCCTTCTCGCCGGCCCGGCGCACCGCGTCCTGCAGAGCTGTCCTGGCCTGGTCCACCGGCTCGTCAAGGGCGACCCCCAGCCGCCCCTCCGCGACCAGCAGGTCGGGCACCGAGGACGCCCAGTCGCCGCTTCGGACGGTGCCGATCGACAGCGGGTAGGCGATGTCCCAGCGCGCGAACAGCGGATGCACCGCCTGGTTGCGGCGCCGCTCCAGGTCGCCCAGGGCCTCCCATACCGGCCAGAACTTCTCGATCGCGCTCACCCCGGCGGTGCGCCGGGACGCGTGGGTGGCATGACCCGGGACCCGCAGCCGGAACGTCAGCGACCCGGCGTTGGCCGGCACCAGGTCGAGCCCGGTCGGCTCGGGGATGACGCACGCGTCGGCGCGCCAGCCTCGCTGGAGCAGGTCGTAGGAGCCCAGGCCGCCATCCTCCTCGCCCTGCACGCTGGCGAGCAGCACGTCGCCGAGCAGCGGCACCCGGGCCAGGCGCAGCGCGCGCACGGCCCAGAGGGCAGCCACCACGCCGGCCTTCATGTCGCACGAGCCACGGCCGTAGACCACGTCACCGTCGACCCGGCCGGAGAACGGGTCACCGCCGCTCCACGTCGACCGGTCCCCGGCCGGGACGACGTCGACGTGCCCGTTGAGCATCAACGTCGGGCCGGCCCCCAGTCCCGGGAGCCGGCCGACCAGCCCCCACGCCTCGTCGCGGTCGACCTCCATGCCGGGGAAGTCGGGAGCGGCCAGCCTCTGCTCCAGCGGCACCTGCCAGTGGTCGACGTCGAGCCCGACCCGCTCGAAGGCACCGGCCATGTGGTCCTGGACGCCGTTCTCGACCTCCGACCCGCTGATGCTCGGCATCCGGACCAGGTCGGCCAGGAAGGCCACCAGGTCCGTGGCCGAGCCGTCGAGCTCCTCCAGCACGCGCGCGCGCCAGTCGGTGGTCACCCGTGCACCGTAGCCGGGCGGGGCCAGGGAGACGGATCAAGAAGGTATGGAAAACTGGCCTCGATTTTGCTCGCCAGAACCCGTCGGCGACACTGCGTGAGGCGCTGAGGACGGCGCCTTGCAGCAGAGCACGGCACATCGAGCCCGGTCGGTGGCATGGCTGCCATGGCCTTGGACGGCTCCCACTGCGAAAGGGTCCCGCATGAGCGGCAACGCGACCTACCGGTACACGAACACGGCAGTGCTTTCGGTATGCGCAGTCGACGCACCGATCGTCAAGACCTCGGCGGAGTTCGACGAGCGGCTCGCGCAGACCTTCGCGCGCACCGGCACCCGACCCGGGCTGCTCGAGCGGGTTGCCGGCATCGAGGAGCGGCGCTGGTGGCCGCCGGACGTGTCCTTCACCGACGCGGCGGCGATGGCCGGCGCCAAGGCGCTGGCCGAGTGCGGCGTGGACCCGGCCCGCGTCGGCCTGCTGATCGACACCTCGGTGTGCCGCGCGCACCTCGAGCCGTCGGCGGCCGTCGCGGTGCACCACTTCCTGGGCCTGTCCACGAGCTGCCTCAACTTCGACCTCGCGAACGCGTGCCTCGGCTTCGTCAACGGCATGCAGCTGGCGGCCACGATGATCGACGCGGGGCAGATCGACTACGCGCTCGTCGTCGACGGCGAAGGTGCGGCGCGCACGCACGAGGCGACGCTGCGCCGGCTGGAGTCGCCGGACGCCACCGCCGAGGACGTGTTCACCCAGTTCGCCTCGCTGACGCTCGGCTCCGGTGCGGCGGCGATGGTGCTCGGCCGGGCCGACCAGCACCCCGAGGGTCACCGCTTCCTCGGCGGCGTCTCCCGGGCCGGCACGGAGCACCACGACCTGTGCGTGGGGGACCTGGACCACATGCGCACGGACACCAAGGGCCTGCTGGAGGGCGGTATCGAGCTGCTGACCGCGGCCTTCGAGGACGCCAAGCAGGAGTTCGACTGGGCCGACATGGACCGGTACGTCGTCCACCAGGTGTCCAAGGTCCACACCGCCGCCATGTGCACCGCTCTCGGCATCGACCCGGCGAGGGTGCCGCTGACCTTCCCCTCCCGGGGCAACATCGGCCCGGCGGCCGTGCCGTTCACCCTGGCGACCCAGGTCGACTCGCTCCAGTCCGGTGACCGTGTGCTGCTGATCGGCATCGGCTCGGGCCTCAACACCATGCTGGCCGAGATCGTCTGGTGACCCGCTCCCGGCTGGCCGGGATGCCGGGAGTCGACCCCGCCTGGTCGCGTGAGGTCGAGGTCGCCGATGCCACAGGTGCTCGCCACCTCTGGCACCTGCTCGACACGGGCGACAGCGCGGGTCCCACCCTGCTGTGCGTGCACGGCAACCCGACCTGGTCCTACCTGTGGCGCCGCTTCGTCGAAGCGGCGCCGGACGGATGGCGGGTGGTCGCCGTGGACCAGCTCGGGATGGGCTACTCGGATCGCACCGCTGCCCCGCGGACCCTGGCGCAGCGCGTCGACGACCTCGGGCGGCTGACCGACGCGATCGGGATCACCGGACCCGTGGTGACCCTCGCGCACGACTGGGGTGGGCCCATCTCGCTGGGGTGGGCCCTGGCGCACCGGCACCAGCTGCGTGGCGTGGTGCTGGCGAACACCGCCGTCGCCCAGCCGTCCGGCGACGCCGGTCCGGCCCTGATCCGGCTGGCTCGCAGCAGGGCGCTGCGCCGGCTGAGCTGCGCCAGGACCGCCGTGTTCGTCCGTGCCGCGACGGCACTGTCCCGCCCGCCCCTGCCGAGGGACGTGCGCGACGCCTTCGCCGCGCCGTACCGGAGTGCGCAGCGCCGCCAGGCCGTGGCCGACTTCGTGGCCGACATCCCCTTCGAGCCCGACCACCCCAGCGCCTCGGCGCTCCGGAGCATCGCGGACCGCCTCCCCGCGCTGCGCAGCGTGCCGGTCCTGCTGCTCTGGGGGCCGCGTGACCCGGTGTTCGGTGAGCGGTACCTGCGAGACCTGCTGAGGCGCCTGCCGCAGGCACAGGTGCAGCGCTACGAGGGCGCCTCGCACCTCGTGACGGAGGACCGACCGGAGAGCGCGCAGCACGTATGGCGCTGGGTCACCGACGTGGTCGGCATCGGCGACCCGACCGGCCATCCGGTCGAGGGCCACCCTTCTGCCCAGCCGGTCGACGGTGCGCCGGACGCTGCGGCGGCCCCGACCCCCGCGGCCCCGCCGATCCCGGTGTGGCGGCTGCCGCGGCACGACGCCGCGGCGGTCGTCGAGCTGGGTGTCAGGGGGCGCCGGGTGAGCTTCACCGACCTGAGCCGTCGCGTCGACGCCCTGGCGGCGGGGCTCGCCGCGAGCGGGGTGCGCGCCGGCGACAGGGTCGCCCTGCTGGTCCCCCCAGGCGCTGATCTCACCCTCGCCGTCTACGGCTGCTGGCGCGCCGGCGCCGTCGTGGTCCTCGCCGATGCGGGACTGGGTGTGCGTGCGCTGGGCAGGGCACTGCGCGGCGCCGGCCCGGACCACGTGATCGGTGTCGCGCGCGGCCTGGCCGCAGCGGCCGCACTGCGCGTCCCGGGACGCCGGATCCTCGTTGGCCCGGCCCCCGCCGGCAGTCCACGGGTGCTCGGCGTGAGCCACACGCTTGCGGGGCTGGTGCGCTCGGGTGCGTCCGCTCCGTTGCCCGCGGAGCCGTCCGCCGACGCCGAGTGCACCGTGCTGTTCACCTCTGGGGCAACAGGTCCTGCCAAGGGGGTGGTCTACCGGCACCGTCAGGTCAGCGCCCAGATGGCGGCGCTGCGGACGGCATACGGCATCGGCGACCAGGACCGGCTGGTCGCGGCCTTCGCGCCGTTCGCGCTCTACGGCCCGGCGCTCGGTGTCGCGTCCGCGGTGCCGGACATGGACGTCACCGCGCCCGGCACCCTGACCGCGAGCGCCCTGGCCGACGCGGTCGCCGCCGTGGACGGGACCGTGGTCTTCGCCTCCCCCGCCGCGCTGCGCAACGTGGTGGCGACCGCGAGCGGCCTCGACGCGGCCCGGCGCGAGGCGCTGGAGGGCGTCCGGCTGGTGCTCTCCGCGGGCGCGCCCGTCCCGGCCTCGCTGCTGCGTGCCGTCGCCCGGGTGCTCCCGGCGGCCGAGGCGCACACCCCCTACGGCATGACCGAGGCCCTGCCCGTGGCCGACATCACGCTGCGGCAGATCGAGGACGCGGGGCACGGCGAGGGGGTGTGCGTCGGGACGCCGCTGCCTGGTGTCGAGGTCCGGGTCGGCCCGCTCTCCCCCGACGGCAGCGCCGACCGGCCGCTGACCGGGCAGCCGGGCGTCGTCGGGGAGGTGTGCGTGCGCGCCTGCCACGTCAAGGAGCGCTATGACCGGCTCTGGGCGACCGAGCAGGCGTCCTCGCGCAACCCCGGGTGGCATCGCACCGGCGACGTGGGCCATCTGGACGACCAGCGCCGGCTCTGGGTCGAGGGCCGGCTGGTGCACGTGGTCACCACCGCGTCGGGCGTCGTGACGCCCGTCGGCGTCGAGCAGCGGGTCCAGGCGCTGCCGACGCTCCAGGCGGCGGCCGCCGTCGGCGTCGGCCCGACCGGCACCCAGCAGGTCGTCGTGGTGGTGGTCCCCGAGGACAGCCGCGGGCATCGGCGGCGGGTGCTGGCCGGCCGCGACACGGCCGCAGCAGTCCGTCAGGCCGCAGGCGTCCCGGTCGCCGCCGTCCTGGTGGCGCCTCGGCTGCCCGTGGACATTCGCCACCAGTCGAAGGTCGACCGCGCGCGCGTCAGCCGCTGGGCCTCCCGTGTGCTGGCCGGAGAGCGACCCGGGAGGCTGCGCTAGGTCATGGCACCTCTCAAGGTCCTGGTCACCGGGGCCAGCGGCATGCTCGGTGGTGGGGTGGCCCTGGCTCTCGCCGCGCGCGGCGACGACGTGACGGTGCTTCAGCGCCGACCGGCCGGGCTCGGCCTTCGCGAGGTCCTCGCGGACGTCGCCGACTACGCGGCGGTACGCACCGCCGCCGCCGGCCACGACGCGGTCGTCCACCTCGCCGCCAAGGTCAACGTCGTCGGTCCCTGGTCGGACTACGAGCACGCCAACATCCGCGGGACGATCTCGGTCGTCGACGCCTGCCGCGCCGAAGGGGTGCGCCGGCTGGTCCACGTCTCGTCACCGTCCGTGGCGCACGTCGGGACCCCGCTCGTCGGGGTCGGCGCCGAGCCGGCCGACCCGCGGCACGCCCGGGGCCACTATGCCCGCAGCAAGGCGGTCGCCGAGCGGGTGGCCCTGTCAGCCGACGACCCGCGGCGGACGGCCGTCGTGGCCATCCGGCCGCACCTGGTCTGGGGTCCCGGCGACACCCAGCTGGTGTCCCGGGTCATCGAGCGGGCGCGCGCAGGACGGCTGCCCGTCATCGGCTCCGGCGCGGCGCTGGTCGACTCGACCTACGTGACCAACGCCGTGGACGCGCTCGTCGCGGCGGTGGACCGGTGCACCGAGGCGCACGGCCAGGCGCTGGTGGTCTCCAACGGCGAGCCACGACCGGTGGCCGAGCTGGTGGGCTCGCTCTGCATCGCCGGCGGGGTCCCCCCTCCGGCGCGGCACGTCCCTGCGGGCGCGGCACGGGCGCTGGGCGCTACGGTCGAGGTCGGGTGGGCGGTGCTGGGCCGGCTCGGGCTCGAGCTGGGGGAGCCCCCGCTGACCCGGTTCCTGGCCGAGCAGCTGTCGACGGCCCACTGGTTCGACCAGCGGCGGACGCGTGCAGTGCTCAGGTGGACGCCCGCCGTGAGCCTCAGCGAGGGGTTCGCGGAGCTGGCGCGCGCAAGCGGCGTCTGAGGACGGTGCGCCGACCCACGACGGTGGTGCCTTGACGGGCGCGCCCTGGCTCGGGCGTAATGCTGGTAGCCCAGCAAAGGAGCCCCGAGATGCGCCCGCCCGGTAGCGAAGAGGCGCTCACCGGCCGCGTGGACGGGGCGGTGGACGGGGCGATCATCGGGGTGGACATCGGGACAACCAGCGCCAAGGCGGTCGCCTACAGCCGCGGTGGCGTTGCCGGCGCGTCCAGCAGCGTCGGCTACGAGCTGTCCGAACCCGAGCCCGGCTATGCCGAGCAGGATCCCGACCAGATCCTGGCCGCGGTGCTCAGGAGCGTCCGTGAGGTCGCCGGGCAGGCCGGTCGCCCGGTCGCCGGCCTGTCCTTCAGCACGGCGATGCACAGCCTGATGGGCCTAGACGCCGTTGGCGCCCCGGCGACGCCGCTGGTCACCTGGGCCGACTCCCGAGCCAGTCGCCAGGCGGAGCGCATCCGGGCCTCGGCGGCGGGCCTGGCCCTGCACCGGCGCACCGGGACCCCCGTGCACCCGATGTCACCGCTGCCGAAGCTGGTGTGGTTCCACGAGCAGGAACCCAGGCTCTGCCGGCGTGTCGCGCACTGGGTGGGGATCAAGGACTACGTCCTGCGGCGCATGTGCGACGCCCTGGTCGTGGACCACTCGTCGGCGTCCGCAATGGGCCTGATGGACCTCGACCGGCTGGCCTGGGACCCGGAGGCGCTGCAGCTGGCCGCGATCACCGCGGAACAGCTGCCCGAGCTGGTAGCCAGCACCACCGTGCTGCCCGGGCTCACCGCCGAGACCGCGGACGCCACCGGGCTGGCGCCGGCCACCCCCGTCGTCGTGGGCGCCGGGGACGGACCGTTGGCGAACCTCGGCCTGGGCGCGGTGCGGCCCGGCGTCGCGGCCTGCTCGATCGGCACCAGCGGCGCCCTGCGGGTGATGGTCGACCAGCCGGCCGTCGACCCGCTCGGGGGGGTGTTCTGCTATGCGCTCACCCCTGGCCACTGGGTGGTGGGGGGCGCGATCAACAACGGCGGCATCGTCCTGGACTGGGCGCACACGGCTCTGGCGCCGGACGTCGAAGAGCCTGCCGCGGAGGAGCTGTTGCGGGCCGCGGCCCGCGCTCCCGCAGGCTGCGGCGGCCTGCTCATGCTGCCCTACCTGCTCAGCGAGCGGGCGCCGCGCTGGAGCTCCCTGCCGCGGGGCGCCTACATCGGCCTGACCCGGGAGCATCGGCGCGAGCACTTGGTGCGGGCCGCCCTGGAGGGCGTCTGCCAGCAGCTGTCCCTGGTGCTCCAGTCCATGCGGGCAGCCGGCATCGAGGTCCGCGAGATCCGCGCCACGGGTGGGTTCGCGCGCAGCCCCCTGTGGCGGCAGATGCTCTCGGACTGCCTCGGAATGCCGGTCCACTTCCCGGCCGGTCACGAAGGGTCCAGCTTCGGTGCCGCGCTGCTGGGCATGCAGGCACTGGGCCTGGTGGACTCGATCGACATCGCCGCGGACCTGGTACAGCTCGTCGACACGGTCCAGCCGGACGCGGCAGCAGCAGCGACGTACGCCCTCCTGCTGCCCGTCTTCGCCGAGCTGTACGACGCGCTCGTGCCAGCCTTCACCTCGCTGCGCCGCCTCGCGCCGGGACTGCCCATCGACCTGGCCGACACCGCCCCGACCGCACCGCAAAGGAGCTCACCGTGACCCTTCTCACCCAGGCAGCGCAGGCAGGCACCAGTAGCGCAGTGCTGGTGCTTGCGGCGCTGCTCGGCATCGCCACCGTCGTGCTGCTCATCACCGTCGGCAAGGTGCACCCCTTCCTCTCCCTGATCTTCGGCGCCGCCGTGCTCGGTGTCGTCGCCGGACTCGGGCCCTCAGCCACCATCGACAGCTTCACCAAGGGGGTCGGCTCGACCGTCGGCAGCGTCGGTCTGCTCATCGCCGTCGGAGCGATGATCGGCGGGATGATGGCGGAGTCCGGAGGCGCTGACAGCGTGGTCCAGCGGGTGGTGGCACGCGTGAGCGAGAGGCGTCTGCCCTGGGCCATCGCCGGCGTGGCCGCCCTGGTCGGCCTGCCCCTCTTCTTCGAGGTCGGCGTGGTCCTGCTCGTGCCCATCGTCCTGCTGGCCTCCAGCCGCACCAGGGTGCCCCTGATGCGGATCGGGATACCCGCCCTCGCGGGACTGTCCGTGCTGCACGGCCTCGTCCCACCCCACCCGGGCCCGCTCATCGCCATCGCCGCCCTGAAGGCGGACCTCGGTCTGACCCTGGGCCTCGGGCTGCTGATCGCCGTCCCCACGGTGATCATCGCCGGGCCTGTCTTCGGCAGCTACATCAGCCGCCGGATCGACGCAGAGCCGCCAGCGGCCCTGCTGCCCACCCATGACCGCGTCGCGGTAGGCGCGCAACCCGGCTCGGGTGCGGCAGGCCGTGGCACCGCCGAGGCTGCCCGGCTCGGCGGGGACGCCGGTGAGGAGCCGGGACTCGTCGGCGGCGCCGGCGCCTTGACGCGCAAGGACGCCGGTGGCCCGGTCGAGACGGGCCGCCGCCGCCCGGCGTTCTGGCCGGCGGTCCTGACCATCCTGCTGCCGGTGGTGCTCATGCTGTCCCGCGCCGTCGGGGAGCTCTTGTTGGGCAAGGACAACGGGGTACGCACGGTTCTGGACCTGGTCGGCACGCCGGTGGTGGCGCTGCTGGCCGGCCTGGTGCTGGCCATGTTCACGATGGGCTTCCAGGCCGGCTTCACCCGTGGCGAGGTGTCCAGCGCCGTCGGCGGCGCACTCCCCGCTATCGCCGGGATCCTGCTGATCGTCGCTGCAGGCGGCGGTTTCAAGCAGGTCCTGGTCGACTCCGGGGTCGCCAACGTCGTCGCCAACGCCGCGAAAGGGGCCAGCCTCTCCCCGCTTGTCCTGGGGTGGCTCATCGCGGTCGGGATCCGCCTGGCCACCGGGTCCGCCACCGTGGCGACGATCACCGCCGCCGGCATCGCGGCGCCGCTTGCGTCGGGGCTACCCTCGGGCGAGGTGGCGCTGTTGGTCCTGGCGATCGGTTCGGGCTCGCTGTTCTTCTCCCACGTCAACGACGCGGGGTTCTGGCTGGTGAAGGAGTACTTCGGCCTCACCGTCGGGCAGACCATCCGCAGCTGGTCGGTCATGGAGACCGTGATCTCCGTGTGCGGTCTTGCCGGGGTCCTGCTGCTCAGCATCGTCATCTGACCCCGCCCACCTGCTGCCGGAGCCGGGTGGCCGGGGCTGCCGGCGCCGGGTGGCCGGCGCCGGGGCTAGGTCGAGGTCTCGGGCTGGCCTCCGCTCGCGTCGGAGCGCCCGGGAACGTAGTCGCCGTAGGCGAACTCGTTGACGGCATCTCCCGGGACCGCAGCCGAGGGCCGGCTGGTGATGGACCGGATGAGGGCCGGGTCCACCTTGGGCTTGCGGTTCTCGGTGAGCAGGCCGTTGCGCTCCTGCTCGGTGTCGGTCAGCTGGGTCCAGCAGAACCCAGCGACCGCCTCGCTGTCGATGAGCGCATCCACCAGCTCGTGGAAGCGGTCCAGGAGGTCCTCGCTGGTGGGGACCGCCCCGTACTGCCGCCACCCGTGGCGCGACTCCGCGTCGAAGGTGATCCCGCCGAACTCGGTGACCAGGACCGGTTCGTGCTCGTGCGTTGCCCCGGGCAGGAGCACGTCGCGGTAGCTCGGCTGGGTCTCGTAGAGCGTGCGCTCCAGAGCGGGGCGGTCGCCGTACCGCTGCCGAAGCGTCGTGCCGCTGGCGGCGTAGTCGTGCACGGTGATGACGTCGGTCAGCATCTGCTCCCAGCCGTCGTTGCCGATCACCAGCCGGCTCGGGTCGACTGACTTGGTCAGGTGGTACAGCGCCTTGACGAAGTTCTGCTGTTGGAGCGACCTGACGAGCGCGGGCACTCCCCAGCTCTCGTTGATCGGCACCCAGGCGATCACGCAGGGATGGCTGGCATCGCGGGCCAGCACCTCGAGCCACTCGCGGGTCAGCCGGTTGACGGTCGCGCTCGAGAACTCGTAGGCCGCCGGCATCTCGGCCCAGACCAGGAGTCCCAGCCGGTCGCACCAGTACAGGAAGCGCGGGTCCTCGATCTTCTGGTGCAGGCGCACGCCGTTGAAGCCGAGCTCCTTGACCAGCTCCACCTCCCGGCGCAGGGCGGCGTCGTCCGGAGCGGCCAGGTGCGACTCGGGCCAGAAGTTCTGCGCCAGCACCAGCCGCAGGTAGTAGGGCCGGCCGTTCAGCAGCAGTCGGTCGTGCGCCGCGGACATGCACCGCAGCGCCGTGTAGCTCTCGACCTGGTCCACCGGGCCGACGTCGTCGACGAGCGTGAGCGTCGCGTCGATCAGGTTCGGCTGGGCCGGCGACCAGAGCAGGGACGAGCGCCCCAGGCTGACGTCGGTGTTGCGCAGAAAGACCTCACGCTGGGTGTCCGCGCCGTCGACGGTGTAGCTGTCGTCGGCGAGCACCCGCCCGTGCTGGCGCAGCACGACGTGCAGCCGCAGCCCCGGCCGGTCAGGGTGTGCGACGCGGACGGTCAGGGCCAGGCTGTGCCGGTCGATGTCGGGGACCCAGCGCACCGACTCCACGTGGGTGGTGGGGACCTCCTCCAGCCACACCGGCTGCCAGATGCCCGTGGTCCGGCTGTACCAGATCCCGTGGGGCTCCTGCTCCCAGTCCTGCTTGCCGCGGGGCTGGCACAGGTCCTGCGGGAGGTCTTCGGCGCGCACGACGACGACCTGCGCCCCGGACGGGTCGAGGACGGAGGTGACGTCGGCCGTGAACGGCGTGTGGCCGCCCTCATGGGTGGCCACCAGCGACCCGTTGACCCAGACCTGGGCCCGGTAGTCCACCGCCCCGAAGTGCAGCAGGACCCGGTGGTCCGGTGCGGCCTCCTGCTGGAACGTGCGGCGGTACCACACCACGGGGTGGAAGCGGTTGTCCCCGATCCCGCTGGCCGGGGACTCCGGCGGGAACGGGACCTGGATCCGGCGGTCGAAGGGTGCGGGGTCGTTCTGCCAGTGCTCGTGCAGCCCGGTCGCGCGGTCGTCGTAGGCGAAGTCCCACGTGCCGCAGAGGTCGGTCCACTCCGGCCTGGTCAGCTGCGGCCGGGGGTGCACGGCAGCGGGCACGACAGAGTCGGCCGCAGCGCTGGCCAGAGAGGCTTGGGTCATGGTGGGCCGCCAGGTGCTGAGGAGTACGTCGGGGGGGACCAACGCGACACAGCGGAGCGCCCCTTGCCCCAGCGCCAGACCGCTGCAACGTTGTAAATTTAGTCTAACCGCAACCGCCATGACTGCGGCTCACATTCCGATGACGTCGTCTCAGCTGTGGGCAGACAGGCGTGGGGGGCGCCCC
>JAABUM010000206.1_pt1 | contig 121202 bp, 106 predicted proteins | sample 5559161 | NCBI WGS metagenome assembly JAABUM01 (sample SAMN10711868, study PRJNA513369) | rock metagenome | isolation source: Antarctica rocks | place: Antarctica: Victoria Land, Siegfried Peak nord
ACATGCCGTATAAGGAGCTAGGAACTTCCTAGTCCTAAGGAATTCCTGAAATCCCCTGAGAAGCGTCCTAGAACGACGACTTTCCTCCTAAGTACAGGCTAGTAGGGAGTAAGAAATACCCCTATTCAAGCTATTCGATAAGTAATAAGGGTATATATCGTAACTAGCCTAGATAAAAGCTTTTAAGTCTTCGAAATCAAGTGCTTCTCATTAGGTTTTCTTTTATTTCTTACCGGAAATCGACGAAATAGCGGTCTCCTTCGCCCGAATCTCATCGATATCTATAGCGATATTAGTTTCTTATAGAAAAATAATATAGAAAAAATAGTATACCGATTAGCTCCGGGCTAGGACTTAGTATGCGATCCTCTTAATTTTCGTTTTTATCGGTTTCCGAGTCGTAGAGGTTCTCGTTAGTACTTTCGCCTCGGGTAAAGCTCGGAATATCTATAAATTATTAGAAAAGTAAGACCCTAAATTTAGGAGACTTACCCTCCTCGTTTTCTAGGTAAAAATCACAAGGAATCGCGGGAGACTCGCATCTTTCCTCCGGTTTTCTATCGAGATAGCTATTAAAAATAGCTCGACGACAAGTATCCGAAATATAACGTTGAATAACGTTATTTTCGAAGACTTCTATTATACTAGGCCGGGGTCCTAGTTAAGTTGAAAGAAAAGAAGAAGTTAAAAAAGGGGGAAGTAGTAATATCGCCTTACTTTTCTTTCCGTCTCTACCTACACGCCCCGTCTCCTAGGCGTAATCGTATAGATAATAAGGTAGGTCGATATGAAAAATAGCCCGGATATTCAGGACGTCGATCCTATAGCTTAGAGAGCTAGTAGAAACTAGAGTTTAAATTTTCCCCTCGAGAAAATTAGAAAGGACTCGTTCTTTTCCTAGGCTATTAGAGTAATAAATAGAGTAATTTAATACTCTACTTAGCTCCCTAGCGGTATTAATTATTCGAGTATAAATAAGAATCCTATCGCTAGGAAACTTATTATCTTTTTCTCGAATAATCGATAGAGCTTTTTCCCTCGGGATTTTCGAGTAAACCGAGTATTAAATATTATCTCTCTAAGTCGTATTTCGGTAGATCTTCGGCCTACTAGACTCTAGGCTAAGGGTTTAAAGAAGATCTTTTTCGTATTTCGGGGGTAACGTCGCGGTAAGTAGAACTAGCTGAGTTTTTAAATTAACTACTTCCCCTAGGCGACTAAGTTCCCTCCGGAAGGATTATTTCAAGTTTAGAACGACTTGAACTTCGTTAATATAGACCTAGTCGAGTCGATATATAATTCGTAGCCGATTTACAAAATTTCGAAAATCCGAAGAAAGGAACGGTTCCGGCGTAGTAAAGACTAGACTAGCCGAGTCCGGGGGGTTCCTAGCGTCGAAAATAGCCGAAGAAATCCCGAGCGTTTTAGCCCTAGAATGCTGATCCTGTAGTAGAGAAACGAGAGGCTCTATAACGATAGAAACCCTAAAAGAACCGAGAAAAGAAGGTAGTTGAAAAAGGAGACTTTTCCCGGACCCGGTAGGTAATATAGCTAGTATAGGGCTAACCCTATCTAGTATATCCCCTAGGATTTCTCGTTGAGAGAATCGGAATCGAATAGTAGATTTTCGAAAAAGCTCTTGAAGTTTTTTCTCGAGATTAATATTCCGCAGGGAGTCTAGTCGGGTAAGACGTTAGATTTCGAAATCTTTTTCGAAAAGTGGTTTTTCAAGTCGATCCCTTACGAATTCTTGACTAGAACTCGTAAAACCGAGGAGATAATACTAGTTCTATAGAAAGTTAATTAGTATTAATTAGAAATAAAATACTAGGGGTAAAAATAAGACGCTAGTAGTAACTTATAGGAAATATATAATAGAAAAATAGAATACTTACTATACTAGCTTCTCGAAATCGTTATTTAACGCTTTGAATTTCCCCCGCGGTTTCGTAAAGACCTCTCGCGTAAACCGTTCCAGCTACCCGAGAGCTATAACCGGCCTGTAAATCTAGAATATCGTCTTCTAGATCTACGTCATTCTCGTCGTCTAGGTCCTATAAATCCTCGGGTTGAAAGTGGTACGTTTTCGAGAGAAAACGACGAGAGATTCCGATAGCAAGATATTAATACTCGCTAGGGTTTAGGGCTAACCTTAAACCGGCTAGCGTCTCCCTTTAGAAAATGGTTTAGAAACGCTCGGAAGTAGTTCTAGAAGATTTAGAACCCTTCTTCCCCGATAGATTCTCGAAAAGATATTCGAGAAGAGGTTTCCGAAAGACTTTCATTATTATCCGCTCTAGGAAAGGGACTACTAGCCATAGATAATAGACTAGTAATTCACCTATTTCTTAAGGTAGATATCGATAAATGATTTTCGTAGACCCTGAGATCGAATATCCTTTATAGTAGAAAGTAATAAAAAAGAGAAGTCCGTTTTCAAGAAAGATATTCCGGGTCCCAGTCTTCGTAGAATTCGTATACCGGAGGGATAGTAGTTCCGGAGCCCTAGCCGGTTGACCCCCGGTCACGTGAACTAGGACGAGAAGTTTTTCGAGAAAGAGAAGAATAACCGAAATCCAATCGGAAAGCTTTCGGGTATTCCAGGTAAGCTGAGGTCCGGGGATCGAGAATAGACTAACTAGATCGGGACTAGTAGCTATTCGGTCGAATAGGAATTTTTCCGGATTTTCTAGCCCGAGATCTATACGAGAATCCGATAAGAAATTCGAAAACGGGGTCGAATCGATCGGATTATCGTATAGTTTCTGCCAAGAAATCTCGGGGATTTTTCGGATAGGACTTTTCCGCGTAGAAATACTATTTTCGAATAGTATATCCCGAAAAAGGATAGCCCGAGTCGAAGAAGTAAGGCCGTGAATAAATCCTTGAAAATCCGAAATCGAGAAAGAAGAACCCCCTAAAGAAATCGAGTCCCCTTCCTAATCGACTTTTCCTAAGGAAGTCGAAGTCCGGGTAATCTTTATTCCGTAGCTCCGGAGGTCTAGCATCCATTCGAAAGGAGTATGAGAACCCCGAACGAGAAATCGATCCACGAGAGTTTTTAGTCGTAGTAGAGGGCCTGCCGCAAGTTCGGCCTCGGAAAAATATTGATCCGGAGTACTAAAAGTACTAGAAGTCGAATCTAAGTCGTTAGGGTCATCCTCGATATAGGAAGAATTTTCGAAAGCAAGTCGAAGAACGAGAAAACGGCTAATTTTTAGAAAAGACGATAGAATCGAGGGGTAGCTATCTAGACCCCTAAACCCACGTTTATCTAGTCCTAGAACGGCTAGTACGTCGACTAGGGGGAGCTCGTATTCGTCTTCGGAAGTAGAATAGTCGAGAAGAGAAATCGAGAAATCTAGTAAAGACTTTTCTAGCTTAGATAAACTAGAAAGCTTACTAGTATTTCTAGGCCGGATTCAAGTATTTTCTTCGATATCGAATTCGTCTTCTTCTTCTTCGCTAGTCTCGATTTGGTTAGACTCGCTAGAAGAATCCTCGTTTCTCGAGGACTTGGTTTTTTAAATAGTTTCTTCGAATTTTTCGATATCGTCGATATCGGAGGCGATCCGGATAAACTTTTGGTAGGAAAGTTATTAAGCAGGGGTAAAAGAATACCTCGGAAATTTATTAGAGCTCGGATCCTCTTGGGTTCTAATAAAAAAGCTGAAAACCTGCTTCTACCCGCGAGAATAAGTCGAAATTCAACTCGGATCCTAATAGGCTCGAAAGGGTTTAGCTCGGGACTGATTTTTTTCAGTCCGAACTATCTCGAAACGTGCGAAAATACCTATATTTAACAGGGTTTCTTGAGACTTTCAGGCTAGTTCGTTGAAAGCTAGCTAGACGACTTTTAATAAGGGAGTATTCGGCTCCCCTATTAGCTCTAGTAACTCGAGCCTATCTAGACCTTCTAGATAATAGCCCTATCGAGTCCTTTCTAGCTAGGGACTCGGGTCGTCGAATAGGTTTCGTTGAATTTTTCGTATCTAGGTATTTCGATACGCTAGAACTTTCGAGTCTAGTGTAGTCCATTCTAGGTCCCATTTCAAGGGGTCTATATATACTATTAGTTAAAGCATTTCATATAGAAATAAAGTCTAAATACCTTGGGAATTTCTAGAAGAAGGCCTAGAACTCTCGGAGCGAATTTCGACCTCTCTTCTATCCTCAACGTCTTCGGGTAAACTAGCCTCCCTAGGCCTAGTTTCTCGCCCTAAAAAGGGTCGTTTAGGGTTTACCCTAAAGTAGGAATGACCTGGTATTAACCGGAAGAATTGCTGGCAGTAAACGCTAGATTCCTAAGGGACCTTAACTAAGGAAGTCTTTATAATTCAACCCTTCCCCCTAGGATTTTCCCATTCGTGAGACTCCCTATAGTACTTTAAAATACCTCGAGTAGATCTAGCTATATAGGGGCAGTCTTGGCACGCTAACCCGTCTAAGTAGAGAGCTAGATTATAAAAGAAAAAAGGAAAAGAGCTAGGGATTTCGGAGTCTTTAATACCGGAGGCTTCCCAAATAAGACTAGGGTATTTTCTAGCCTCGGAAAGAATCTCCTCTCGGATATTAGTAGAAAGACTATGCGGGGTACGACGAAAGTGATAGTTAAGACTTAAGGGAAGAATGGAGTATTTACACTCTCGGCAAGCTAGAAAGCCGCTATCTCCGAGAATCGCGATATAGTCCATCTTATTAGAAAGAGACGAGTTGATTTCCTATATAGGTTTCAGCCCTAGATAGAAAGGTTGATTTTCTAATAGATAATCTAGGAAGGAGGAAGAAAGGAGGTCGAGAGATATTAGAAGTAGGCGGTTCAGGCGGCTATATTAAGGTTCTCGCGGCTAACTAACCCTCCCGCGCGAGTAGAAGGCTAGCTGAGATATTCCTGCGTCTAGCTCTTACCTTAATCTTATAGTCCTAATATAATTTTTTCCTATAGAAATTCTATAGATATTTTAGCTCTAGGATATACTTAAGTCTTCGGAGAATCTAACTATATATATATATAGCTATATTTAGCGTAGATATCCTAGTTATCCTACGTCTAAGGATAGTATACTAAGGAAGTACTAGAAGAATCTCTACTAGATAGTATTTACTTAATAACTTTCTTATATATTACCCGATATAGCTACTTCTTTTTTCTAATTTTTTCTAATTTTTTTCTCTATCTAATCTATATATAGTATCTAACTGAAATCTAGTAATCTTATATAGTATCTCTAGTAATTTAGATAATTATTAGTTTTTATTATAGAGATTTAAGCTAACTCTATCCGTTCTAGCTAAAAATTAGCTCGCTAGATAGCCTAAGCTTAGCTTTATATCCTTATATACTTTTTATATATTTCACTTCTATATATAGCTAAAGGAACGAGCGAGAGAAAATAAGCTCGTACTAGTAGTAGATTACCCGTCGAGGCCGGAATATTAAGAAAATCCTAGTATTCCGAAAATTATATAAAGTCGAGACTAAGCCTAATAAGGTAGGTAAGTAGGTTAGTTTATAGGGCTAAGTAAGGGCTTTCTAACGGTGTACTTTTCCTAGAAATCGGTTAGGGTTCGAGCTGCATTTCATTTAGAAATAGAAAATTAAATGAAATGCGATTAAATTTTAGTACCATTTAAATGAAATGCGGTTACAGTTCATTTATCCCTATAGGATAGAATACTCTAGTTACTTAGAAGAACCCTAGAAAAATAGCTAGAGTCTTAGAAGTACTAGGAATAATAGTAATAATATAGTAGAAACCTATTTCCTATTTATCTAAGTATTTAATAGTAGTATTCCTATTATATTATACTAGTATTACTAGTATTACTAGTTATTATATTTCTAATAAATATAAAGAAATTATATTAAAGAGAGGTAGAAAAGTATTAATATAATATATACTTTATATTTATATCTATATATCTTATTATATTATATTATATTATATTATATCTTCTATTATAATCTTTTAGTAGTTTACCTTCTATCTTCTCTATTTATCTATCTTATTAGTATTCCTACTACTACTATTATTATACTCTATATATATTAATATTATAATAACTATATAACTCTTAATAGTACTTTTAAACTATTATAAGATCTCTTAGCTATTTTAATACTAAGATATAAGAAGGTTTATAACTAGTATTATATATAAGTAGATATTATTACTATTTATATATCTTATATTATATCTTATATATCTTATATATATAATATCTTATAATAAGCTTATAAACTTAATCTTAAAAGAATTTAATCTAGTTTTATTTAAAAATAAAGAGATTTACTTAATTATAACTAGAATTATTACTATTAAAGATCTTATAAATAATATAATAATAGTATTTTTTAAATTAAATATAATTAGAAATTAATCTATATAAGTATAATCTATTATATATAATTAAATTATATTAACTATTAATCTACTTATTATATATTATTACTAGATTTTAAAACTTATCTATTACTAAATCTTATAACTTACTAGTAGCTACTCTTTAATTTACTTTATTAGTAAGAATATTTATTATCTTATTATTCCTCTCTCTTTCTATTAATATATACTATTCTTTTAAATATTATTAACTACTTAGAATATAACTAGAAAGGAAGCTATCTTACCTTTTAATATAAAGCTATTTAAAACTAATAAGTTCTAATTATAATATAATAAGATAATAGGTATAATACCTAACCTTAGTAATAATATAATAGGTAATACTCCTTTAAACTTATAGTAGAAGCTTATATATAGCGACTTAAATAATATATATTTTTACTTATACTATTACTAAATAAACTACTTAGTATCTAGTAGGCTCTATTATCTAGAAATAAGAAAAGTACTTATATAATTATAGTCTTATAAGGTAGTAATAATTACTTATTAATATATATAAGCTTATAAAGCTTATAAATAGAGTTATTATATTAATAGTCTCTTCTACTTATATAACTTATATAAGATAAGGATAAGGCTAATAATACCTTTAATTTCCTTATTAATAGAGACTACCTTATTTAATAAATATATATTAGATTAATACTTATAACTATATAAGTAAAGGTTATACTAATAGGATTTATAAGTTATTAGCTAATATTACATATGTCGTTGGCGGTTAATATCAAGCCCCCGCCTTGCTCCTCTAGGCCCCACTTCCTGAAAGCGCTAACCGTTGATACTCTCATCGCCTCTCCTCGCATCAGTCATCAGGCTGAATCTATGCTTCAACATAGCTTCCGTATGCTCCTTCCGACTACATCATGAGTCAGCCCAAACCTCAAACCAACTTACCCACTGATCAAGCAAAGAGAGAAACACTCACAACGCCTCTCTCTCCTCACTCATCTCCCGCCTGACTTTCTCCGCCTCCTCGCGCCCTATCGGCCAGGTGGAAACCATCTGCTCCACCAACTCTGTCAGCCACAAATATCCAGCTAAGACAATGCACCTCGTTCAAATTGACTCACATCGACGATATTATCGAAGATCTCCAGCGGAAGCCGATACAATACCGGGACCTTCTGTCGTATAGAACGGAGCCACCAGTCGCGCCGCTGGCACGGCACATTCGCCGTCGACATGATGCGCCTATTTGGATCGACGAGGTGAATTGCCAGGAAGCTACAGTGGCCTGGCTTGGAGCGGTCGAGGAGGCTGAAGGGATTGAGGCGTGTTTGGAAGACCTAGCATGCAGTAAGCAGGCGCACGTGGGAAGCTTGGAAGGGGACGCACATTAGGGAAATTGATCATGCGACCCTCACGGATGGAGAGGGTGCCGAGCTCTTGCATTGCGGGTGCCAGGTCTTTGATCCCGTAGACGGCTTCGGTTTCTTTTGTCGTTTTGGTGAATGTGTTTAGCCAGATTGCTTCTTCGTTTGATACGCGGTGCCGGAAGGATATGCTGGGTGCGGTGGTGTCGGTGCTGCTGTAGCAGTATAGGGCTGTGCTGGTGATGCGTTCGTTCTAGGGGGTGAGTCCGTGGTCAGTGGATGTGGAACTAATTTGAGGCAGTTGGAGAAGAAGAAGGTTTACCATTCGTCCCTGGACGTGCCATTCTTCTCCAGGGTAATCTGGGTTTTGGGGGTCGAGATTGATGCTGAAGACTTCGATGATGGTTTGGACGCCGATGTTCCAGAATTCTTTACGGATGTCTACCTGTGCAGATGGGCAGAGCTGGCCGCGTTCGTCTTGGAATTCGGGGCGCGCTCGCGATGTCGGGGATCGATATGGGCCTGGGTCTGGGTCTGGTCTAGTGTGTTGGCTTGTGAGTTGCACGGGGTCTATGCGACGGGTGAAGAGCTGGGAGGTTTTTAGGCTTATGAGAGTGGCGTTCAGCATAGGTATAATACGGTCAATTATCTCGCTAGTCGCTTCGTGGAAATCTCGGTCTAGTATGGGATGCGCGTTGTTGATATAGCTCGTGGTTCTGTGGTTTAATTAATCATTGAGGCACCTAGAATGAGCGAAGACGGGAGGCATGTGGCTTACCGTGCTTTGCTGGTGTCTTTATCAAAGCACACATCGCATGGCAGCCATTGGTACCGTGTCGACCAAGCAGTGCTAGTATCATAGCAGAACTCTCCTCTGAGTGTACCGTCCTCGCCAGGGCGCAATTGACTCATAGACTTGCCCCTTCCGCATAAGCTGAGGTAGTCTTCAGGTTTGGTCATAGCAGAGGATAGATATTTAGTCCTCCCGAACTGCATTGGGCAGACAGAGGGATCTATGATAAGTTTTGTGAATGCGTCGGATTGGATGTTGCTCAGATAATGGTCGTTTCGCTCGATGCGTTCAAGCGAGACTTGTACTGATGTCCTAAGCTCACCGGGTATCAGAGTGTCGGATTTGTAGACGCCGTAGTCGAGAGCGGGGACTATTTGAAGTTCATGAAAAGGCATGATGCTGTCTTGAAGCTCCTGAACACACTGAATACAGGTTCAGCATTGTCTCAAGAGTCTCTGCCTCTTCAACCAACCCATTCAGCCATTCGAAAGGTCAAGTCTGGGTGTCGAGATAGCACTTTCGCTTCCCAATCTTCAACGAAGCTCAGATCCAGGATCCTTCTTTCCCAACCAAGTTTGTCAGTCAGTTCGTTCATGGCGGCCAACATCAGGCGCTCTCCGACTGTCAGAACATCAGGTGCGTAGCCACTGGGCAGGTGTTAGCAGGACTTGGAACAGCAGCAGAAGCTCCGAGAAACATGCTTCTCTTCCGAGCCATCAAGAGCGGAATTTAGAAATGTATTGTGATCATGTCGCACTGATTGATGCTGTGGGTAGTCTTGCTGCCATTTTAAAGGCAGGCGAAAGCCTGGGACGACTGTACCCTCCTGCTGTCGAGACGCCATCCAAACGGTTGTTCCTACGTAAGACACTGCAGAGACTGTTGGCTCGACAGAAAGAGATGGGGATTGCCTTCAAGGTCGCACAGTACCTTACGTGTCTGAGACAAGTCGTCGTCTGAGTCAGCTGTAGGGCTGTGGGGCTGTGGGGCTGAGCGACGTAATACAACATATTAGGCCCCCCGAAACCCTGTTGTGCCACTTAGAACTAGCCTAAATTTCCGACGGCTAAGGTACCCTAATTCCCTAAAGAAGGCCCCACTGCGGGAGGCCCGATACTCCTATTTTAGTATGTACAGGGACTGTTGGGGGGACTGTCCCTAGAGGGATTGTTCCAGCTGACATAGTCAAAAAGGGCTATGCGGATCTAGCGATGGAATCACCAATCCCCTTACCCGTTTCTCGCAGAATCCGCACGTTCATATCACGCATGATCATGTTCACATTATCAATTTGCGGCGTATCAGACACACGAAACAAGTGTCTAACATCTTCTGCTCAGCTCTTCATGACTTCTTGGCTATTTTCTTACTGTATCAGGCTCAGGACGTCGTTGGTACTACCAAACTCTCCGATACCCTGGTCCAGGGGTTGTACACTTACCAGCTTACGCCCGAAAATACTTTGAAGCCTTTCCCAAAAGCCGGAAGCAATCTCATGAGGACACCATCTGTCTGCATTTCGTGCGGCACTGCTGAGAGTGGGCTGCGGCTGGTTCTAGGCTTTCAATGCATCTGGCTCAGGCAGGGGGTTAACCTAAGTTCAACCATTCGATCTGAAGATTAAATCACATCATGCGAGAGCCCGACCATGCTTCTCAGGGATGTGTCGTGCCTCTCCTGAAAATGTTCTCCCTTAATCAGGCGCAGCCATAATCATGGTCTTTGTTTCACATGTCAACATCGCAAACTAGAGTTGGCATTACCCTCCACTCATGGACGGGACGCCGCTCCGAGAGATGTCCTGGTATCTAATGTAGAGCTGATCAGGCCCCCCTTGCGATGTAGCACACACTATGATTGGCCTAGATGGTAGTGGCTTCGCATTTAGCAGCTAGAGAAGTCGTCAAGGCTAAATTTTATACGAAACTCCATGGATGCATCAATGTTGGTTACGACACCTCTCATATCTCTCTCGTGCTACCCTTTCGTGGGCCATATCAACGTATGTGGCACTGTACTGTGGCACTGTAGTATCAAGGGAAATTGTCAATCTGACGAACACGATCTTGCTGATGTGATGTTGGAAGGTTGGCCATTGTGCCACTTAGGCCACCATACACAGACAGCTGCTCCACAAATACTGCCTCTTGATGAGGAGTAGCGGTAAGCGGTGAGCTGCTTAATATATAAGTTCGTCTTTTCGTCTGGTATTTTTCCCTCCCAGACAACTCCTACTCTCTTCTCTTCGAGGACGTCCTTGCTCGACCCACGGGAACATCGTTGCGCTGTGACATACCTGAAGCTTTTCAATATCATCTGATTTCCTCTGCCTCATCCACCATCATGATCATCAAGCCCGAGAACAAAGCGCTGGCAGCGTTGCTGCTTGCCTTGATAGGCCATGTCACCAGCGTCGCAGTACCTGGTTCTCGCATATTTGATCTCAGCAAGAGGCAGGACATTGGCCCTGAAAGTACCTCGAAGCTTCGTAACTGTAAGTCACCATCAGCCCCTACCTAACTTTCCTTGGTCACACTTTCTCCGGAGGACTCGCGTGCACATGGAAGACCAGGCAAATAGTCAAATGATTGACGGACTAATATCATGTAGGTAACCCACCAAAGCCCGTCTACATAAATCAAGACGATGTCAAATGGTATGAGAGGAATGACGATTATACAAAGATCGAAAACAAAGTTAGCACTAAAAAGGGTGTTAACGACATTCCGAAGCCCAAAGACGAGACCGAGGGTGACAACCGGAAATTCGTGGTGGACCATATCATAGAACTCCAACTTCTCGAATTCGCTTTTGCGGACAAAAACCGAAAGCTCAACGACAAGTCGAAGAAGATATCGGACGCCGCTTGGAAGAAAGCCAAAGAAGCAGTCGCTGGAGATAACGAAGACAACTGTAAGACCCTTGCTAAGGAAATCAGTAAGTCTTCGTGAACAAAAGCATTGGAAGCATAATACTAACAGCTGACAGCGGTACTTGGTAATCTTCTCGGAGTCAGCGAGCAAATCAACCTTGGCAAGGAAGCAGTCTACACAAAGATCATCAACGTAGGGCCAGCGTAATCATTCATCTCCACCTCTCGAGCTAACCTCGACGCAGGGCAACACGAACACCAACCTTGCAGCCAAATGGAAAGAGTACAAGAAGCCCATCAAAGACTACCTCGCCAACTACGCCGGCGGCGTCGAAGCCGTCATCACCGCCACAGGCAAAGCTTTCGACACTTTCTGCGACGACGGCACAAACGTCTCGGACTACTTCGACACATTCATCAAAGACGCCTTCCACGCCGGCCAGGTCTACCTCGAAGACCAGATCGGCGCCGCTGGTGCTCCCGGACCCCAGCCCACTCCGGCGCCAGTCCCCGCACCACTGCCGGACAATTGGAGCTACAAGTTCCATACCTACACGGGAAATCTCGCCAAGGGCAAATTCTCGTACTTCATCCTCCCAGGCAGGAACAATGGCGACTATGGCAGTCCTAAGAAACGCTCTCTGGATGGTATGGCTGGCAACCCGCATGTCAAGCGTGTGCCTGAAACTCCGTGCGTTGCGCTCGGGACATGCCCTGGTAGTAATCCTCCTAAGGATCCACCCGTCACGAACGGCAAGGTACGTTTAACCCTTCCTGCCCGCTAACGCACCACAAAATGCACGCACAAGCTGACGCCCTGTCCCCATCTCACAGGTCTGGGTATGGACACAAAGCGGCAGCGGCGCGACTGCCCACGGTCCCTTCGATCTCGACTGCAAAAAAGGGCAGGATGAGCAACAGGGTTTCGATCCCAAAGATACGGGACTGCCTGCATACCTTTTGATCCAGTCTGGCCACGCCTGTGCGTTCAACAGTGATGATAACAACTGGGATGGCATCCATGTTAAGTATAATGCTGAGTATCAGGATGTGGCGTATGGCATTTATAATGACCATAATTGTGTTACGCATGATAATGGGGTTTCTTGCAATAACTTCAATGCTTGAGGCGGGAAGGATAGCTTTGGCGCTTGGGGTTGAGAAGGCCTCATTGAGATTGTGTTGCGGAGTTTTTGATGGAGTTGGATGCGTTGATCGTCTGTTATGAGATATATTTGTGAGATTGAAGGTGTCGAGCGCATGTATTATAAATTGCGTACTATCTGTACTTCAGCGCATTGCTTACTTGGTCTTGTAACATCCTTCTTTCAGTGGCTGCGACGTTCAGATAAACAGTGGACATATTTTTATTATTGTAAACTGAGTGGAATCCGGCTAACGGTCGATCTTAGCCAACGTGGTAGTACATCTCACTTCACCTCAAACAGAGAAGTCTTATACTTCTCTTCAGATACTATATATCTACAATCTAAGAGAAAAAAAATCGTTACAGTTTAATATCAAGAACCTAGTTTTATTTAAAGCTTTTAATAGTTGGTATATTATTTAGCCCTTATTTAATACTTATAAAAGACGTTAAGATTTATATACATATTATTTTATTCTTTCAGAAATTTGGTAGGGTGTTTAAATGTTGGTGTTTGGAGTTTTGATGGAATGGTTAACATGCGCCGGCGTAACAATGGACACTTTCGTACGCAGTAAAACGGGAAGCCGAGGCCATTTCACATAAATATAAGATTGTCGATGGAAGAAAAGTCATACCGTACAAGGCAAGATCCTGCGCTGAAGCAACCGTCTCTGGTGACTTCGCATGCTAGCTGATACACCGATGCTCTACTTTCCAGTGCCTATAACAGAATCTGTATCGAACCCCACAGCCAAGTATCGGAAATAGGAGAGATCCTCGAAATACATTATCAAACTTCCATCTCAGCATCGTCATACCTCTCTTCCTCGTTGATTGTATGGAAATCATCTGTGCTTAGTCAAAGATATATAATTTGGCAACAAAAGGGGTCTAGACTTACGCTTTCTAGCCCAGTAGGCCTGGAGAAGCCAAGTAATTACCGCGATGACGACCAAGCCGCATAGCCCTATCAAGCTGAAAATGTCTTGTCGGCTCCATTTGGAGGTAGAAGGCTGTTGGATGCCCTCATTGACGCTTGTAGAGTTCATTGCTGAGGGTATCGTGCTTTCGTGATTAAGAAGGTTTGTTTCTTGGAGCATTGGCTTATAGTAGCCACTTGACCAATCGAGGCTTTCCAGGGGATGATGTTTTACCTGCGTGATGTAATGGAGTGAAGCCTTTGGTAAGATTTATGTTCTGCTGTGAGACTCTTCTGGACTTTGAGCTTACGGGATACCCCCGATACTTTTGTATGGAAGCAATCATAAACGGCAATCTTCAAAACATACCTTCTTTGGAATAGGTTCAGATATAATACCCAGCGCGAAACCGGCAACTTAGAATCCTTTCCTCTTTCATATTCCTCGCCGCCTCGATGGTGAATCGTCAAAATGCTAAGCTAGGATTGGAAACCGGCATAATATTGATAGTACCAGTCACACTCACACTAAGCCCAATAAGGGAACCGGCATCATGTTTGGTTGGCAGACGCTGCTTATGTAAGCTGGGCGAGTTATCCTTTCCCTTCATTAAGGCCATTCTCCTTTTTCCTCGTTATCTTGCAGAAATTTCATCATATCAAGGCGACGCAGCTCTGTTCAACATGTCATTCATAGGTCCAGAGATCGACTTGGACTCGTGGCTTCAGCCTGGCTGGGACGTTCAAGAGGCTAGCCTTCCGCAGAGTGATTTAGATCATATGCGACCAAGACGATATTACCAAGAGGCCAGTGCCACGAGCAAACCCCCTGGCTTCGTATTGCCTGATGAAATAGAAACTGAAGCGACTTCTACGGGCCTCTCGAACCGCTATAATGACTGTGACGCCGTACTGGAAGCGTCACTTGCGGCTGCTAAGGACAACGTCAGCCAGCCCAATACATTGGGAGGCGCCGATGAAACGAGTATAAATCCGGATTTCATTATGCAGTCTATAGACCTGGAGTCTTTTAAGGACGTACTATCGGGAGAGTTTTCTCAATTTTCGGACCCGGGTGATTTTGGCGATTTCGACAGCCTGCTAGCGCCATCGATTGGAGAATACCCGGCTTCAGGTGCTCAGACACAAGCGACTAGAACAGCCAATAACCTTTCACAAGTATTCAATCCTATCAGCTCACCTTTTGCGTTGCCTTGGAACGCTTGTCCTCAGCTCCCAGGCGGGAAATCTTGCGGCGCTCTTTTTGAGCAGTCCGAAGCATCTTCCAACTTCATACGAGACGATAGTAAGATTAGTAACCCATTAGCATTTCCTCCTCACCAGTATCCCCAGCCCTTTCTGGTGGATGATGGTGGTGCGGCTTCGACTATATCCTGTCCCATCGAGAAACAAGGACCTATGCTCCAATCTAAGCAAGTTATCGAAGTCCTTGGACCATTCGAGGCAGATAAGCAGTCTTCGACAGGCATATTTGGATATTCGAATCTGACTCAAGCAAGCATCGCCTAAACGACAGTAAACGATCTTCCTAGTAACGAAGTCTCAGATCACACGAGCGCACCCAGGATTGAACTAGGCTCGGTCAACGGATCAAGGAAGAGGTCTCTTGTTGTACAGATGCCTCCAAGCAACAAACGCATCAAGACTCCTAAAGGGGTACCTCACGGACTCTGTACAGCCTTTTCTGCACGCTTAAGTAACGTTGCACAAATAGCGACACGGGAGAGAAGCAAGCGTGTCTGTTTGAGATGTCGAGACCAAAAACTCAAGGTACGTAGTGCACACCACAGTACCTTACACAATCAGATATCAAATTGGCAGCCACTAACAATCAAAGTGTTCCGGCCAAATTCCCTGCACAAATTGCCAAGCGTTGCTCAGCAGAGCTGTTGCTCGAAAGTCTCGGTCTGCCGTTTTTGGCATTGCGTGCATTGAGTCAGATCTCGTTGATTTGAACCTATTCATTGACGGTAACCTGTGGTTGGAGTCTGTCATCAGCCATGGTCACCTCAAATACCTTCAAAAGTCGACTGCTGGCCTGCGGAGGAAGCAGATGATATTTAAAGAGAAACATGATCTCCTTGTGTACCTCGTTTTCTTCGCCTATTTTACCAATGAATGGGTGAGCCGCAAATCCTGCAAACATCTGCAAGGCTATCTGCAACACTATATCCTCAAGCTGCTGAAAGAGCTTCCTATATCCGTTTTAGCAGCAAATCTACCTACAGGATCGGGTAGTAGTGAATATGATCAGATGTCCGACAAAACATCTGCAGAAGCCCGCAAGAGGAGATTGCAGCAACTCATGCCCTGTTGTTTCCAACGATTATCGAAGCATCTTACCAAATCAAACGGACGAGTATCCTTTGATGTTGTTACTATTGATGTTATTACTGAGAGCTGCGCCCCAATATGGCGTGCTATATATCTCCAGTTTGGACATTCGACTGACTAAGCAATAAATGCGACATGAGTTACCAACATCCGACTCAACATATCATTGATGGTGAAGCAACAGAGGTTGGAAGCAGTATGATAAATTTCTACTTGGAAGACTGATGGGGTATACCATAAATCCGTCGAGGACGCAAACCACCATCCTTCCCGGTTGAAGCGTCTGGAAATTTTGGCGTGCACTATCACCAAGGAAACTGATTTATATAAAAGCACGACCTTCTGCTCCCCAGCATGGTCAACACCCTCTTGATTTTATATACATGCTATGTTGACGTCTTAGCAATCAATCCTCAACACCATGATTTGTTCCAATCCTATTCGTAGATCGACTATGCAAGGACAGGGTATCTCTAATAATACACCACCAAATAAAAGAGCGGGAAAATTGCAGTGATTGCCAGATCTCAGCAACGATCTAATTGGACACAACATTAGCTATACAGCATCTCTTTCGATCGATTGGACTGAGCTTTCCTCTACTACTTCTTCCAAGCTTCAATGGAGACCTTATCGCCGCTGCCGTCAGCTTGCTTAAACCGTTCAGACACTTGCACATTGGCGGAGAGCTTGAATCTTCAGATTAACTTAGACGCATCAACTTTGTATCAGTACAAATATCACGTCAAGTAAATGGATTCAGTCCACTTCAAACGCAATGTTTGGCTTTTCCTTTACTAATTCATGTCCTTGTTCAGATAGCGTTGGTTGACATACTTTTATTTATACCTCACCAGCCAAGTATATATAAGAGAATCGGGCCGGCTACCTACAATACACACATCCCCACATCTTCACACCATCGCGATACTATGCAATCATCACTCATCCATGTCTTACTTCCTAACGCGTCACCCCATATCCCTCCTCTGCAAACCTCGCAGACACGCGCTCCACCCCCGGCAAAAGTCCCTCTTCAATCTCAGACTCAACAATCCCCTCCTCCCAGCTTTGCGACTTCTTTCGATGATAACTTGCCTCCACCGAGTCCTACGACTCCTCGTCCGGCTCCTTCAACACCTGCCCTTTCGCTGCGGCTCCGGTATTGCCCTCTCTTCGTTAGTAGGGCCACTTCACCTCTTTAGCCACGAACGTTTCTGCGCCGCGCTGGGAGGGCTAAGCCAGCTGACGCAGGAGGACGGGAAGAAGGGGATTAGGGAAGTGGATAAGGGAGGGAAGTTTACAGTATAGAGACAAAATGACTAGCTGTATGGACCTTAGTGGTCATACTCACCTACCTTGGACGGCGAAAGAGACACGTAACGGTTAATAACAGTAGTAATTGTTAGAAATAGACTGACCGTCGAGTCGGGATTCGGTACCAAGAATTGGTACCGACCGAATACTTGGTACCAGCTCTGGGTACCGACCCGAATACTCGGTACCTACTTCCGGTACCGACTCGCCAAGGCCTCGATACCTTGGCGAATCGGGTTGACCCGTGATAAGGGGTAATTGGACTAGCGTTGGAAGCATGTATTTAGGGAGGGAAATACCCCTATTATTCCTACTCCTTAGTAACCCCTATAGTAGCAACGAATATTAGAAGATAATAAGACTATATCCTACCTTTTCTAGTACCTAGTATAATAATAATAAAGTTACAGTCTTTTTAGTATTTAAGAACTATTTTATACTATTTAAGGGGATTACTACTTTATAGTATATAAAGCTATATTATATAATTATATACCTTAGTAATTATAATTACTAGTAATAATACCTTCTATAATTACTTATAAAAAGCCTAGTATATAATATACTACTAAGTAAAAAGAATACTATACTATAATATCTATACTAGTTATTAAGAGTTAGAGCTTAGGGTTAGATATTAGGCCTAGTATACTCTAGTAATAGAGGTAGATTATCTACTTCTAAGAGTTATAAAGCTTTATAGTAGGGTTCTTATAATAAAGATACTAAGTAGGAGTTAAGATATCTTATATAATAGGCTTAAATTAGGAAGACTATTAGTATACTTTATAGGAGTACTTTATATATATTTTCTAGAGCTAATAAAGGGTAATTAGACTAGTATTAGAAGTATATAAGGAGGGAGGGAAATACCTCTATTATTCCTACTTCTTAGTAACTCTTATAGTAGTAATAAAATTAGAAGATAATAAGGTATATCCTACCTTTTCTATTTAATTTAAATTACTAAGATATTACTAAGATACTAAGCCCCTAATAAAATAGTAAGGGATACTAAAAAACTTCTAGAATTACTTCTATATTAAAAATAGAGTTTTTTTTATTAGAATTTAAATACCCCCTTAAATTCTCTAGGAATATATATTACCTTTTTATATTACCTTAAAGAATTATATAAGTTAGGCTAGGTAATAATAATAATACTTAGTAATATAATAGTAAAGTATAGATAAAATAGTAAATACTATTATAAATAGAAATTACTAGTAATATTATAGTTATTATTTCTATAAGAATAGCTAATTAGCTATTACCTTTTTATATTATCTTATTTACTATTAAGAGTTACCTAGTTAGTAATAATAATAATACTTAGTAATCTATTATTTAGTCTTATATATAGTATAAAATATTAATATAAGTAAAAAATATTCTTAATATAATAGTCTTAGTAAAGTAATATAAGTAGAACTAGAGTCTTAGTAATTTAAGTTAATACTTTAGTACTAATACTTAGTACTACCCTAGGTAGTAACTTATATACTTAGTACTAGATTCTAGTATTAAATTACTAAGACTTAAGTTAGGTATCTAACTTAAATTTAAAGTATAAACTTAATATAGTTAGTCTAATAAGTAAAATTAAAGTTATTATATAAGATAGAGTAATCTTCTTTACCTTAATAACCCTTTAATTTAATTAGTTTAAAGACTTTTATATTAAACTTACTAAGTTTAATAAATATAGGAATTAGCTAGAGTAAATAAAGACTCTCTTATATTAAAATCTTCTAGCTTCTAACTCTAAAAAAGGCTTACTAGAGTATATAAAATAATTATATTATACCTATTACTAAGATCTCTTATTCTAGAAATTAAGATATTAACTTTAAATATATTACTATATTATTTGCTAATAGAGATCTAGCTAATAAAGTTAAGGATACTAAGGCTTTTACTAATAATTTTAGTAAATAACTAAAATTAGACTAATATTAAAATAATAGATATTAAGGTATTAATAGTAAGAAGTATATCTTTTATAATAATAATTATAATATTAATACCTATCTTTATACTTATCTAGACTTTATACTAATAAGGTTTACCTCTAAAATAAAGAATAGACTAACTATTAAGTTAGGATTTAGTACTTAGATTTAGTACTAACTAATTACTTAGGTTAGAGTCTTAGTACTAACTTAAATACTTAGTACTAGCTATTAGTACTAACTTACTAAGGCCTTAATACCTTAGTAAATTAGATTAATCTAACTTAAAATACTAAGGTATTACTAAGACACTAAGCCCCTAATAAAATAGTAGAAGGTACTAAGATAGTCTCCTTATAATACATATTTAAAATAATTATTATACTTATAACTTTATCTTTCTAGTATCTATTATATATTCTTTCTAATTAAGTAAATATTTATATTACTAGTTTATATTACTCCTACCTTATCTTATATATAAGATCTATACTATATTAACTCTTATAAAACCTAGTAATAAAGCTATTAAATTAGAATTAGATAATCTTACTATATTTAATTCTATATTAAGTAATATTTATTCTAGCTAATCTATAAGTTAGGTTAGTTAGAATATATTAAATAAACTTTTTTATTAGAAGAAATAACTTCTTTAAAATACTATTTAATCTATTAGAAAAGAATTCCTAGATTTAGTACTAATAACTAATATTAAATATATTAAATAGAATTTAGCCTTTAAAGTCTAATTTAAAGTATAGTAGTAGTAAACTACTATTAGTAAAAGTATTAAATTAAAGTTTAATACTAAAATTAAAGATCTCTTTTAGTTTAAGAAAGCTATATTAGGTAAATAAGCTAATATCTAGAATAACTTTATTTAAATAACTTTAATAATAGAAGGATTACTAAAGATTATATATAAGAAGTATAAGAAGCTTCTAAACTACTTAATAGTAACTAGTAATTTAAGTATATCTAATATAAAGAAATATACTTAGATAAGTAAATACTATTTATAGAAGAGGCTTAATCTATTATTATAAATAGAACTTTCTTTAACTTAGGTAAGTTATCTAAGGTAATATAAAATAGTAATATAAAACTAATTCTTTAAGATAATATTAAAAGAAAAGTAATACTAGGTTTTCTACTAACTTTTCTTAAGAGAAGTAGAATAAATAATTATATAAATACTTTCTTACCTTAAATTAGTCTTTCTATACTATTAATAAACTAGAGTTTTAGTAATTATTATTAATAGCCTATCTAGCTTTAACTCTAATCTATTATCTTAAATAATAAAGTATAATCTTTTTAGATGTTAAAGGAATATATATAAAAGTTAAAGTAGATTTAAAGTTTTAATCCTATCTCCTTTTACTTAATAATTAGAAACGGGGCTAGTACTAGTCCGTTTTAGCTTAAACTTTGAAAACTACTAGTATATATACTAAAGACTGGCATGTTAAATTTCTACTAGCGTAGTTCTACTAGGACTAGCGCTATTAATTAAATAGAGGTACTATTTCTATTAAAAGCTTATATAGTTTACTAAAAGTATATTTTTCTATATTATTCTATTCCCTAGATTACTAATATAATAAGATAGATATTACCCTCTATTTAAACTAATAGTAGATATATTTATAGGTAAGATAAATAGTAGGAAGTATATTAGATATATTAGTAGGTAGTTTATATATATAATAGTATTAGCTATATTATATATATATACCTATTCTAATAGTATTCTATACCTAATAATAAGATAGATATTACCCTTTATTTAAACTAATAGTAGATATATTAATAGGTAAGGTAAATAGTAGGAAGTATATTAGATATATTAGTAGGTAGTTTATATATATAATAGTATTAGCTATATTATATATATATACCTATTCTAATAGTATTCTATACCTAATAATAAGATAGATATTACCTTCTATTTAAACTAATATTAGATATATTAGTAGGTAAGATAAATAGTAAGAAGTATATTAGATATTTTAGTAGGTAGGTAGCTTATATATATAATAGTATTAGTTATATTATATATATATACCTATTCTAATAGTATTCTATACCTAATAATAAGATAGATATTTCCTTCTATTTAAACTATTATTAGATATATTAGTAGGTAATATAATAGAATAAGTAATTTATAAATAATAATAGGATTTTTAATTAATCTAATTATTCTAGCTATTAGTATATAGAATTTAATAGATAAATCTATTTATTTTAATATATCTTTTAAACTACTAGATTAAATTTTATTATTTTAAAAGTATTAGATAGTTAAAAGTAAGTTATATAACTTAATTTAAATAGAAAATATTATAAAGTATTAGTATATAAGTAGATAGAATATAAAGAAATATTAGACTTTTAATATTTATACTAGTCTAGGAAAGGAATCTAGGGGACTTATTAACTAACTAATAAGTTATAATAAGCTTAAGGTTCTAATATTCCTATATTCTATTATAATAAGAAGATACTATTAATATTTTTAATTTTATACTAATTACTAATATTAATATCTTCTAGTAATTAAATATAAATAGTTTACTTCTATTAGATATTATAGATTCTAGTATACTATAATCCTTTATTAATTTATTAAAGAGAATAAATTCTAACTATTCTATTATATAAGTTTCTTTTACTAGTATTATAATAGTATACTTAGTAACTTTATTTATAATAACTATATTTAAATTATAAACCTCTCTTATAATTAAGTCTTCTAACTTTAGTAATCTTAATATAAAGTCTATTATAATATCTTTTTATAATAAATCTAGTACTAGTATAAAGTATATTTAATTATACTTTATATAATATACTAACTTATTCTATTAATACTATATATATTTCTTAATATAGTTCTTAATATATTTCTTAATATATACTTATAACTTTAATATAATATATATCCTTTTAAAAAGTACTATAATTTTAATAAATTTAAGGTATCTTTATAATAAGTTAGTATAATAATTCCTAACTACTTCTTTAATATATAATTCTAGTAAGTAAAGCTTATCTTTATACTTTAAGAAATTATTACTTATTTACTAACTCCCTAATTCTTCTACTAAGCTACTAGTCTTATATCTCTTTTAAATAGTATCTAAAATTCTAGAGACTTAGATATATATAAATACTACTAATATTTATATTAATACTAGTAAATTATTATCCTTCTACTTTAGAATTAATTTCTTTATAATATCTCTTATTTCTATATAAGTTAACCTTTTACTAAGAGTATCTACTTAACTATTATCTTTTCTAGATATATATATACTATTTAAATTATTACTATTCTAGTAATTCTAACTAATAAACTTATTATTAATTTAATTTCTTTATTATAATACTAAATTAAATTCTTATAATCTATAAAAATAGTTAAATATAAATAGCTAATATATACTTACTAATATTATCCCGGATTAGCGGTCTACAGACTGCGGTCAGACTACGGCAGGAAAGCACGACGATGTAGCGAATATTATTGCACTTTCTCAAGCGTAGCGTGTCATTGCGTATGGGATAATTGATCCGGTTACCCTTGTATTACCATATGCAAGAAGCTCCCGACTTTCTACTTTCGCGGAGAGGCCACTCAAGAAGATGTGTCCACTTTGCCATGCCCGCTGTCGGAACACTCGCCCCGTCTGAATACCGTTGCAATGGGCTATGTGTCCGTGCGCAGTCTCCCTCTACAACTTGTTCACTCCTCTGTTCTTCATCCCTTTCGTCCAACAGCGTAAGCAACCCAGCAACGTCCCTCAGAATCTTGGTACTTAGTTCACCGACCCACCATCTGTCTCGAAACTTTTTGAGTAACACCATCGAATAGGCGAGCAATATCAAAGCCATAGGCTCCCTCCTCTTCACCAACGGAAAGAAATGCGCATCTAACAGATTGCTCCAGACCATCACAACACTATCGTGTTCAGGGTTCACCGCGACAACAGCAAAGGACGCCCTGAGAAGCACGAGAGCAGCTTGAAGGATCTCCTTGTCGGCTTCTCTGGACGTACAGTGTTCGATCGCTGGTGCGAGTTCATTCAATGCGGACAAGATGTACGGTGATACTATTCGTTTGACTTGACTTTCGACGTCCCCCACGGCGCTATCGTTGGAAGGCTCGATATGACGATAAGAATACAAGGGCTGCAGAGGGCCATTCACGATTTTGTCAGCGTCGTTTCGGGTTATGGCGTCGACACCACGGACCAGGATAGAGATCTCCAGCCAGTCATCAATGGGAGATGCGTGTTGGGACTCAAGGGCTGGAGAAGTGTACCGATTCTGTGTGGAAGCTACGGCATTGATTGACAAAAGAACGGTGGCGGCGCAAAGAGCTTCATGATTCTGGCTGTTCAGAGCAGAGAGATTGGGAATATAACTGTAGAAGGCGAGACGCTGCTGGTCCAGAGCATAGCGTTCGTAGCGATTGCTCTGCCGTGTCTGCCACTCAGTGTAATCAGGCGAGACACCCTGAGATGCGGGCACCGGCATCACGTCTTCTTTGATCGCTAGTACGTCTTGTGATCTTTCCTGCTGCCGTTGTAAAGGTCTGGCATACGCACAGGAAAGATGGTAGGCACTTGTTGACAAGATACTGTGCATGAGGAACGAGTGACTCTTGGCGTGCTGTGGAATCCCAGCTTGCCACATTCGTCGTAAATGATCATGGGGTGAGATGATTGGCGCTACGAAGTTGCAGTAGTGGTCGAGGAGGCGCAATTCCAGATGCGAGATTCCCAGTAACGTGATGCCTGATTCGCATGTTGACAAGCGTTTGACTTCTGATAGCGAAGCGCGGGACGATTGAAGGGCCGAGGGTGAAGACGGAGTGAGGAAGGCCTTGTTCGGGAGAAGAGACTGATTGCTGCAGTGCTCTTCACGACGTGCGCAGTGCTGACAGGGTGCACCAGCGTTGCACTAGTCCTTCATTCAGTACAGTAGTCCACACTGATGGTGTCTGAAGGGGGGGCTTACCCTTACCCGTCTGGCCTTGCATTGCTTACACCCGTGTCTCCTTTTAGTGTGGAAGCGTCGTGAGGGCATGGCTTTTGATCATGAAGTACTCGAGCGGCAAGTCCAAAGAGTACAGTCCGGTCATTGGGCTGTACATATTCAGCGTTGTGAATAAGACAGTTTGCATTTCTGTGACATGGACCAGAGTCAGGAGTAAACGATGGATGGACGCGCTAGACCAAGTTAGGCAAGGGGTACGAGGCATCCCGACCAGGGTCCACTAGACCAGACTAGTACTAGATTACTCTAAAGATAGAATAGAGCACGTCCGAGCTAAGGAGTACGCTGCACGTGATTGGCTGCCATGTTTTCTTTATCTTACAACCATGGATCGCTTTGCAACAGGGAGCTGCGATATAAAGCCAATAGGTGGAACCTCAGAGTTTGTGAATTTGGTGCTCCTATATGGTTGTATGCTGTGTCCTAGAGGCATTCGTCTCAGGGTTTTCTACCGAGGTACAGCTGAGATGAGTGCGCATTGTTGCAACATTGCTTCCTCTTTACCAATCCCTGTGTACGAGATATTCTGGCAGAGTGGAGTCTTACGAATTTCTTTCCAGCGCAATTGACACAAGAATGTATACAATACTTCACATTCTCATCTTATATCCTTTTGTCTTCTCCTCTTCCTCTTCAGCTGCCGATCATCTTCTCACGCCATAGGAGTACTTATGTGGCAAGGAAAGCCCATGGTGTCACTCAAGGAAGGATTGTTCTTGATTGGGACTAGCATAGCCTTGGCGCTTACATATCGTGTGCTCCATCAACTCCTTGAACTTCAGTATTCCAAGTTGTGCCCTTCTCTTTCCTCAATACATGATCCTAGATAAGCTCCTGACTACATACGAGACATGAAGAACAATATGGACCCTATGGATAGCAATTCCACTCCGCAGCATGAAGAAGAGAACGAGAATGCCGACGCACGAACCCGCAAACCAACATACCACACAACAGACGCTAAATACGCACTTCCCAACGAGTAAGCGCACATGAACCGTTGCCTCCCGAGTCACAGCTAAGTCACACAGTGCAATCGAGTTTGCCCGTCTGGAAGATCAAGCCACAGGCCTCGCCGAAATGATGGACAATAACCTCATCCACGCCCCCTTGGAGTCACCAAATCTACTCATCGACGTCGGCTGCGGGACGGGAATCGTTAGTTGTCACTTGGGAGCCAAATACCCTACTGCACAAATCTACGGTGTCGATCTCTCTTCCGTGCCCCCTCGTCAGAAACCTTCCAACGTGGAATTCATCGTCGGCGACGTGCGACAACTCCTGAATCATGATGCACGCCTCGCCTTGGGGACCGCCGACCTCGTCTTTAGCCGCTTGCTAGTGCTGGGAATGACGGACTGGGCAGGCTACGTGCGGGACATGGCATCTCTTGTCCGATCCGGGGGGTGGGTCGAGATGCAAGATGTTGCGTTGGAGTGGTATCTTGATGGGGTATGTTGCAGCGGAGAGTGGGAGTGGTCGAAAGCGCTGGCTCTCGCTGCAGAGAAAAAGGGCTGGGATCCGCATTGCGGACGTAATCTGAAAGGGAATATGCACGAGGCGGGGTTGGTGGATATTTCCGTGAGAGAGTATAGCATCCCGATGGGCACTTGGATGGTTGGGGAACGGCCGGAGACGAGACGGATTGGCGAGCATACTGCGAGGGAGTTTGGAATGGTGTATTATCATGCGATTCCGAAGATGTTGCAGGGGATGGGGTATGCGGAGGAAAAGATTGAGGAGTTTAGGAGGTCGAGTGGGAGGGATTTGGCGGCGCAAGATGGCAAGGAATTACGATTTTATGTTACGGTTGGCCGGAAACCTTAGTTTATTGGGTGTTGGGAATGTCGGAAAGTGATCACACCTGAGAAGTTCCACAGCTCCAGGACGATTTGGGGATCCAAAATCAGAGCAAGAGTGATCCTTTGACCAAGAATCTCATTCACATGGCACAGGACTGTAAGCTACTTGGTATAAACCAGATACCAGATAGCAACCTGCTAGGTCACTTCGAGCTCCTCTTCATCCGAACTTCGTCGTTGCACATCCTCTCGCACATCCTCTCAAACCTCATCTCATTAATACACCCCCACTCATATCTGAGTATCCTGCTGCTCCAAACACATCTCAACAAGAACACGATTGTCTGGCATATTAAAGTCAACATGGTCCCCTCCTTTATCAGCTACCCTCTCCGCCGTGGTGGCGGTCGTAGAGTCTTGAATTCTTGTCATTATCGTCGAGGCCACGACATCTTCTGGATGCAACTCCTTATGTCTTATATTCATCGCAGACAAACTCAGTGTATTGCTACTCCCCTCGTCTTCGGGAACACGCTCCTAGAAGGTGCGGTATCTGCCGCACAGCAGCTTGACGATAGGGTCCATTAAAGGGAGATTGGCGCTCGTGATAAGAATCTCGGCTTCGGCGCTAGACTAGAGACGAGGGCCCACGTTCGTCCCTCGATGACGTTGGCCTTGTTGGCCACTCCGTCTTAGACTCAAGTGAGTGGGAGGGAGCAGAGCGTGGGTACTCATATGTGATGTCGTCTGGTTTCACTTTTCTCAGAGACACCATCCGACATAAGCTAATTGCACAAGCACTATCGCTAGCTGTGAGTACATTCCATTCTGCAAATCATAAGAGAAGACTTACAGGCCACCATGAAGTAAGAGCAAAGAGAAGACCCACCCTGCGCGAAGTAGGCAAGTGTAGATGCCAGAGAATGGGGATCGGCATCAGGACCACAAGAACATCGGATACGAAGTTCAAGCTTCCTTGCGATAGTCTGTGACCTGGTCAATGCAATGATGCGGGACAGCTGGCTGCCAGAAAATGTGAGCGGGTAGGCACTGCAGCGCAACTGCGAACCACTTGCTGAGGAGTAACAGCGTTAGGAAGATTTCCATTGCGTAAAGGGCATATTGGAAGCATTGCTGGGGAATTATACAACGGTAGAATAGCAGAACGGCGATTTTGACTGTCGGTAAGAAGGATACTTAGCCTAGTTGAAGAGCGTAGAAGCACTATGCCGTGGTAAGCATCAAGACATTGTGGCGATTAGACGACTCACTATCATAAAGTTAATTATATCATGCTCGGTACCTTCAGTCAGATATTTGCCAAGCCTATATCGAAGACCCGAAATTCTCAACATGGCCGTCATCTAGTCAGCTTTGTACATCAACCGGTGCTCGCCAATATAGTTGCACAATCCTAGGATGGAGGCGGACATCTAGTACAAGGTCATAAGCCGCCCGCCTTACAAAGAAGGCTCTGCTCTTTCTGATCTTGAGCGCGTACCAACCAATCCCCATCACGTAGTCGTCATATCAAATTTTAGATCCAGACAGACCTCGGGCCAGAAGTCGCAACGCATATGCCGTTAGCCCTATTATCTCGACGAAGGTAGTGACTGCTAGGACTAAAGCTACGCTCGTCAATCTTCTCGATGAAGCCGGAATCATTATCATCCAACACAATCTGGGTAGACCCTATCCAAAGGTCATCCGTCCCGTCCATTGATTTGATTGATGCCCTGTAAACATGGCATAGGGTTCATCAGCGAGTACTGAGTGTGACGAATGAGAATATTTCAGAAGACCAATCGGATTTTAGGTAGGTTTCTAATAGCTTCTAGACAACAGAGTGGGCTTTTAGAACCTGACGAAAGCTGAAATACCCCACTCGCTGCTATGAAGATAGATCCAAACAATGAAGCCAGAAAATTGTATTGCGTTGACGGGAGGGTCCGGCGATGTGGACATGCATGCGATCTATCTTAAGATTCCCTATCGCTATGGAAGGCTACGACTTGCTGATCAGCTTTTTAAAAAGCAGTTCGGTTGTTAGTATATACATTCATGAGCTATTCATTTATTGGCTAGGAAGGATGGTAAGACGTGTGAATATATATCAGCACTAGGGCCAAACATGCTAAAACGATAAAATATACGCTTTCTATATTGAGCTTGCCACTCCGTTTCCCCAAGGCCAAGAAGATCTGTACCCATTATGGCACTCTTACAGGGAATGAGGCTGTACACGGCAAACACCCGAGGCTCGTTCTCATAACTTGGTCATAAGGGAAACCGATGTTGCTCCAGATGTTGGTGCTGTTGCGGCTCCTCAGGTAGTATATCATAGCAGCCTATGCTAGGGTGCAAGCAAAAATACAGTCTGGTACTCATCATGATGGAAGAAAGAAGTGAAGTCTGACACGCTACTAGCTCATTCCTAATCCATATCCGAGACGCAATGCGCTCCATAATAAATCATCCGATGTAAAATAATCGATTCACATGGAATATATGAAATCTATAAAGACTATGTCTTGGTGTGTAAACAACGACTGCTGCTCGTAACACCATGTTCCTACCTTTCCGCCTGATTCTAGCACTTACTTTCCAGGTTCTTCTCCTCTTTGCTGCACCCAAACCTTCTCCACCAAGTCCAAAATCTTCGTTTGCGGATTCAACAACTCCAGAAAAGTTGAAGATTCCAGTCAATGAGGCTGCTAATGACCTTCTCCTCCCCATCCACGGGCCTAAGGCTTTCCTCCGCACCTTTCTCTGCACTCATTACGAGCTGGCAGCATATCAAATCACTATCGAGTATAGATTTTTCGAAAGTATCCCAACAGGCGGTAGTATCCATGTATCTAAGCTAGCAGAGATCGTGGGCATGGATGTGGACAGGACAGGGCGCTTCCTACGCATGCTGACTGCCCACCGAGTATTCGAAGAAGTCGAAGAAGACTGTTTCGCGCACACTGCTGCTTCGATTGCTCTGGCTAAAGAAAAAGAGGTCAATACTGCGGCAAGCATGCAGTGAGGACCCTCATTCGTTATCGTACACTGTGCGAGGCTAATATGTCACCAGAATGGACGAAATGTTCAAAGCTGCGTCAGAGACGTCGAATGCTATTCGTAGCAGCCCTCAGGGGGCTACAAGCAACGACTCACCTTTCAAACAAAGATTTGGACTGCATACGTTCGATTTCTATGCCAAGCATCCTCAGAAAGCTGCGCGCTTTGCTCAGGCGATAGCTAGCGTATCACAGAGTAAGTTACCATCAGGCAAAGAATTGCGAATTGACGGTTCCTTGAGCTAAGTCGTAGATAGTGGATCGTCAATTCTCGGAATTGCGAGATGAATTCCCTTGGCAGCGATTTAACGGCGGCAGAATTGTCGATATCGGCGGAGGCAGTGGACATGTGTCGATATAATTGGCAAAGGTAAAAACTCATTCCTTTGTCATCCAAATGCTGTAGCGTCCACTCCCAGCTATGGACTGACATAGTCTCTGACAGCAATTCCCCGAGCTGTCCTTTATTGTCCAAGACAGTTCTGACCAAATGCTCGCCCAAGGCCAGCCTCTACTAACATCTGAAGTCCGCTCCCGTATCATCCACATGAAGCACAACTGCTTCGATCCCCAGCCCGTACATAATGCCAGTGCCTTCTTCATTCGCCAGTGCGTGCACAACTGGCCCCACCAAGAGTGTATCAAGATCCTGCGCGCGTTTTTGCCAGCATTGGAGAAATGCAAGCCAAGAACCCCGCTACTTATCAATGACACCGTACTGCCTAAACTGGGTGAGAAGACGAGGTTTGAGGAGAGAGGACTGCGTCAATTAGACATTGGAATGATGGTGGTCTTGAATGCGAAGCAGAGGACCGAGAAGGAGTTCAGGCGGTTGCTGAAGGACGCAGATGAAAGGTTTGAGATTGTCAAGGTTCACAGTGACGGATCTATGGGGTTAGTCGAGGTTCAGCTTAGCCATTAGGAAATACGAAAACTTTGATATGTATTCCCCAGAGTCTTCTGCATACTCTGACACTTAGACGCAAGAACGTAATGGCTTTCGCTTCTCTTGGCACCTATCCCTTCAGGGTAGAACGAAGTGAGGAGGAAGAATTCATAATTCCTTTAGCAATTCCTGAATCTAAGCCTTGTCCTAGTTCAACCCTCGCTTCTCTTACTTATACGTGGACCGCCTCTAAGATTTATGACAAGGTTCAATGTAGACCGGTCATAATTTGATGCATGGGTTTTTAACAAATTGAAGTCGGATAGGGTAGGGTAGCAAGTATTGTTACCAGAATGATCAAAAGACCATGAGTCCATGATCTTTGGCCGGCTTTGTAACAAGCCACCCATCCATATCAGTGTGATCAGCAGAAATGTGATCTTAGGTTCGTCAAGATCGAAGGGCTTGACGGCTGCGGTGTGCAAATGCATCCTTTTGTAACGACATCCTCACACGTTGCTCTTTATGACCTTGGAATTCACTGTTGAACCCCCTTACACGATGTGCTGGGCTGATGGATGTTCGCAATGGGAATGCTGGTCAATTAGACGGTCCTCCCAATTGAAAATTGGGATAGATAAACTCACAATATCGGAAATTGTATTCAGGTCATGACTGTCGCCATGCTCTAGAGACCACGAGGTGCTCTGTTTGCCTGCGATGACAGTGCGCATGCCCGTCAGATTGACTCCAGGCATATCGAGTTCGATATAGCGTTCATCCTGCACTTTCTTGGACAAAGGCCAAAGACGCTTGCCATAATAGTCTCTCTGCTTGTTCTTTTGTTGTCCCGGAGAGCTTTTCGCCGCAACGTAAAGGGTTCTACAAGGAAAGCATTCATACGGCAATGCATGCTTCTAAATGTTGACAAAAGATGGCCCAAATTTCGAAGTCACTAGCATAGACGTGGGATATACGGACGATTGCTATTATGATCATGATGAGCCTGAGGCAGAGTAAAGATCCTATACCAATTCTTTGGCAGAGACTGATATTCACTCTCGATAGTAGCCAAGGAGGAATGATAAGGACTGCAGATGTCAATACACATACTAGGACAGGGATGATCCACTTACTCATGAGGTCTGTGATGATGTCAAATGATATTGTTGTAGCCTCAACTGCCAACACTCTTCTCTGATATTATGGCTCCTCACACTTCACTGTGGACAGCGGGGTCAACAGATACACAGACAATTTAATTTACCAAAAGTAACTTACAAACCTGATCTCCAAAGTTCGGGCAAGGTTCGAGCCAAGCGCAGATGTTGAAGACAGCGGCAATCAAAGTAACAGCAATTGTGACCTTCCAGTAGTTCGTCAGTAGTTATTATCGGTCAATCAGAAGTCTGAAGAAGCGGAGATAGCAAAATCTAACAGCAAATACAACCGTCCAAACCAGTGCCCCGAATTGATAGGAGTATCTTCCTTTTTTTGAGACCGCTGCAATGACGGAGTCGATGGGGATCTCCTGACTTAGACCAGGACTGGCTTTCTCCGCGGCCGCTGCCATCGTCAACTAATATAGGGGCGAGGCCGTTTTATAAAGCAAAGCTGTGGCCGTCATAAGGCACAAGCAGGCCAAAAGAAGGAGCCCCTTGTCAATGATGTGTTGGTGACCTTTGTGGAAACGGATCACTGTCCGTGCGGTAGCCCCAAGAATGGCAAATACACAGAACACAAGTGTCCCTTTCTGTAGTCTGTTAGGCTTAGGAGGGAAATGAACTCTTTGGGCTCGAACCTTGAACACGGTCTCAGGGATGGAGATTTCGGTTGAGGTTCGAGCCATAGTTGTGGCGCGTTGACATGCGGAAGAGTAATTGAAAGGAAATATAGTCACGGGAGTGGGTGTATGACGGCAGAGCTCCAAAATAACCACGACGTAAGAAGAAATACCAGATTCACGTCGCAGCGTTGTGAACGATAGTATGTGACGACATCATAACTTTGCCGTATACCATTGGTGTAGTGGCGATGGACATACTGTATTGCGTCCGTCCACTGGCCTCCTCATTGCATGAATGAGGCAGGGTGACGGTCATGGTCAGGCAAATTCTCATTTAAGGCCAGCTGTGTTGAAATGCCTGGTGGCTGGAATTTCTGGTAGGTTTCAGGGTCTCCAGTACTCAGCAGCTGCAGCGTAGGATCATTCCAATCATTCGGCTGCTTCCCACCCCATCTTGCGTCCTGAACGGTGTTTCGAAGCCTTCTCCTTCCTCGACGACTGCTCGATCAGCTGCCAACCACTGATGTTGCACGCCATGTGTTTACCTGAGATGCACTATAATCGCATTCTCTACTAAAGCGTTGGTGTAATGAGTGGAGATGCTACAACATTAGATCCGAAATCTTTCGGGCATGACGGAATGTTCCGCGCTCTTGGAGGATGGCGGTGCCAAGACGCTAAATATCAGCTTCGGGACTTATTCTATAAGGCAGGTCTTCATCTCCCTCATCTTCCTCAAGGCACTGCCAACATTGGTAACTGTATGACCCAGTCTTTTGCACAGGAAGTACCGACCAAGGCTCTTACGCAAGCTTCTGATACCAAATATGGACACCGAACCTTCAATCCCCTTTCCTTACCGCTTTCTCTTCCTCTACCTCGAACCAGCAGCTGCCTTCTTTGGGACTATCATTACCATTGTCGACCCTCTTCAGTATCTACAATCACTCTCCCCTACTGCGACAGTCTCAAGCTATTCGCCTTTGACCCGGCCAATCTACGACCAATTAGCCGCACACCTACTCTTCTTCTCCTGGTCTCAAGCAGTGGTTTTGCGTTCTACCCATGACATGACAGTCTGGAAGATGCTGCTGTTTGGCATGTTTCTATGCGATATACTGCATCTGTTCGCGAGCTACAGGACCTTGGGGCCAGAAATCTTCTTCAGTCCGAGTCGGTGGCGGTGGGAGGAGTGGGTGAACTTTGTCATGCTTTATGGGCCTGGCGGACTGAGATTGGCCTTCTGTGCTGGAGTGGGCGTCAGGCGAGGGGAGTCCAAGGCAATGAAAGGTCTTTAGATGTAAGGTTGGGTCCAATCAAAGCTTCGACGGCGACAGGGCCAAGGGCGCGGTCATCCGAATTATCTCATCGCTCTATGTGTATCTATTCTAATGGTCTATTCTAATGGAGACAGATCGAACTAAAGGAAATCTTCATGCCCTTGCAGTATCTCAAATAGAGATCCTGTAGTTCAGCTCTTCGATCTATCGCTTTTCCTTCGCAATCAACATTTATCTACCACTCTCGCCAATTGGCATACTAAACCACAAAAACCCAAAAGGTCTCCATACTAGCAAGCGCTTGGTCAACCAGTTGTGTCATCCATGCCATCTTCTACTTTAACTTGAATCCACCTGGTACCTGCGTTTGGAACATTCCACTGGAGTCATACTTGGCCGATACAGCCTTCATCTTCGCGAATGAGTCCGCCCCATAGCTGCTCAGCACCTTTTGTGTCATGAAGGCATCGTTCAAGAAGATATAAGGATCCCACAGAGCTCGCTGCTTGGTAAGACTGATCACCATCTCGTACGTTTCCTGAATCAGATTATACAGATATGCATCATCGGACGCAAGGTTCCAGCGCCCATGACATATTCATCCATAGTTGCGCGCGTGAAATAAGAGCCTGAGGTCTTCCTCCGGTGGTCAAGGCGGCATCCACCATGGTCTTAGAGATGGGCTGTGGGATCAGGACTTGGGTGCCACCGTTGACTTGCTTCATCTTCTCACCCTGCTGAGCGCAGAGATTGATGACGTCGCGGTAGGTCTCCGAATCATCAAGTTACAAGTTGCTGAAGCCGTAGCTGAAGCGGAGGACGCCTTGGGCCCTAGCACCAGCGACAATGGGCGAGAGTCGCGCGGTTGATGGGCACGATCGGCTGAGAAGCTCGGATAGCTATAGCGTTTCATGGTTTGCTTACAAAAGAGACATCAAACAGACCAGATGATAGTTCTGGTATCAACAAAGACGAAAAATTCAGGAGATATTGGGGACAAGCGATAGGGGAACATTTCTGCAAAGCATGGTATGAGGTCCGACGGTCTCTGATGCTGTTACATATTTACTTTGCGTTGGAGGACCGACATCCATCGGAGCTAGCGTGTAACGCGCTGCCGTTCTAATGGAATACCTAGAGTTGTGGCAATGCTCAATTCTCCCAGACTACCTTGGCGCCGCGATCATCTCACCACTACACCTTCATAAAATCTCGCGATACTGTATATGACTCATCCGTGCCAACCAGGTATCTGTCCTCCTGTCCTAGTAGCAGCCCTACCGTAGGGCTCCCCTCAGATCTGAAATAGAATAAAGCCGATGGATGGGAAGCTTAGAGTCGACGAATTTCGGTCCTACTGTTAGTATTATACGATTCTATATCTTCCTTCTCCTTCGCCACCGCACATTTCAATTTTCCCGCTCCGAACTCATGTCTCGTCTTTCTCCCGTCTCAAGGCCGATTGCCGTCTTGTGCCATGGTACGGGCAAGTGCGGCTAAGTGTGACTGCCGTCGGTATGTGAACATTCTCTTGTTGTTGATGAACTCTTCAATCATTATATAAGATTTTCAGGGCATTCCTGCAACCCCTAACACTGTTCTTCTTCTTCATTACCTATATAATCACCATCATTTACATTTACATCCATCGACTGTACCCTTTCCTGCTGCGTACACTCCCCTATAACCAAACAACGCTTGTGCGTCAACGACTGTTGCCAGACCGGTATACTCCTTCCATCCAGGGTTCGGTCTTGTGCGTGACCACCGGCCGCCATGGGTTTCGTCGGTTTCATGTACCGTCAAAAGATGGTCCATCCTCAGCCTATCGCTCCCAAAAACCTCGCCGGTCAAACCGTCGTCGTCACTGGTTCCAACGTCGGTATCGGTCTCGCCGCTATCCACCTCCTGATGGACTTCAAAGTCTCACGTTTTATCATGGCGGTCCGAACACCATCAAAGGGCGAGGAGGCAAAGCAAACACTGCTCAAGACCAACCCAGCTTGTTTGATAGAGATCTGGCCTCTCGATATGGAGTCTTTGGACAGTGTGGTTGCCTTCGGCAAGCGTGCACAAGAACTCGATCGCCTAGACGTCGTCTTGCTGAATGCCGGAGTCAAGAAGCAAGAGTGGGAGCGGAGTAAGCTTACCGGTCACGAGACCACCGTCCAGGTCAATCATTACAGCACCGCTCTCCTCTCGCTGCTACTTCTCCCCCCACTCAAAGCCACGGCGGCTCGGTACCAGAAGCCCTCTCGCATCACCATCACATCCTCGGAAGTCCACATGTGGACTTCGTTCAAAGAGCGGACGGCGCCGAGAATCCTCGACGAGCTCGATGATGAGAAGAACTGGGGCAACCCCGACCGCTACAATGTTTCCAAGCTACTCAACGTGCTATGGACTCGCGAGCTGGCATCGAAAGTCGATGCGTCACAGGTCATCATCAATACCGTCAACCCTGGCTTAGTGAAGAGCAGTCTTCATCGTGAGAACACAAACGGCATGGAAAAGAAGTTCACAGAATTCTTCGGACGCACGACGGAGGAGGGCGCAAGGACGATCGTTGACGCTGCTGTCATTCAGGGGCCGCAGACTCATGGTGGGTATCTCAGCGAGTGTAAGCCCACACTGTAAGTACATGCAAGCCAATCTCATCACCACCGCGGTCTCTAATCACTTCCCTCGTGTAGTGCTTCAGGTTGGGTTCGTTCCGCCGATGGCCAGAAGATTCAGAAGAAGCTCTGGGATGAGACTATCTGGCAACTGCAGAGCGAGACCGGCTCCAATCTTAAATCCTACCTTTGATAATTGAGACCTGTTGATTCCCTTCCCTTACACACAAGTACTTGCCTGCGAGGAGTTGCTGGTCAGATTCTGTGCTTCATGCTTCCGTGCAGACATAAGCCTTCAACGGGATCTTTGATTCAGCATTGAGCGATGGTGGTATGCTACGAGAGCTGAAGTAGGAGTGCTCTATGGGAAGGATGAGTCAGAGAATTACTATGCATCAGCCATAGCTCTAATTATAGTGTCGAAGAGGGTCTTGCTCGCGCCACTTACCTTACATAGCGACTCAGCGGGCTCGCCTAGCAGATTCCATGTCCCCGAAGCTTGGCTGAGTTAGTCATACTAAATGTACTTATGTAATCGTAGCAACACGGTATAATACCTTTACCAAATCTTTCTCTTCATCTTACACGCGGAAGAAGTAATCCTATTCAACTTGCACACGCTACGAGATAGACTTGCAGGGGTAAGCTCCGACCTGTACTACTGAGTATGTTATGACCGACCGTTTTCGGCTCTTTGTTTGTACAACTTTCAAACCACTGGCGTAGCTGCTGGATACCGAAACGTCCCAGGACTATGTCGAAGATCAAACGTAGCCGGACTTCTCTACCCATCTCTTCCCTTCGCATTGCTGTGCTCTTCAACCGCCAAGCGAGCGTAAACTGCCTGCCGGCCCGTGTATCAACAACCATTTGGAAATAATGTCCTTCGTCTACTCCCTCCTCCACGACAAATTCTACCCTCCATCTCACCCAACATCTTCGTTCTGCGGAAAGACAGTCCTAGTAACCGGAGCGAACTGCGGTCTCGGTTTCGAAGCAGCTCTCAAGTTCACATCCCTAGGCGCCTCAACCGTGATCCTAGCATGCCGGTCTGTGTCTAATTGCGAAGCTGCCGCGAAACGGATAGAGCAGCAGACAGGATCTGCCGGTGTCGTTCGGGTATGGGAATTGGACATGAACAGTTATGATAGTCTGAGAGCTTTAACAACGAGGGTCAAGGACGAGTTGCCGAGACTAGATATCGGGCTCCTGAATGCTGGAGTCGTGCAGCCACACTATCGAGAATCTCCAGAGGGGTGGGAAGAGACGTTGCAGGTCGATGTGCTGTCGACTGTGCTGTTGGGAATCCTACTGTTGCACCAATTCAAGGCCACAGGCTCCAAGGAAACCACAGAAGCCAGACAGACATCGCACCTGTGTTTCGTCTCCTCGGGCAATTACGAATTCGGGGACATACCGTCCTCCGTGCGCAACGAACCAAGCATATTACTACTATAGCGACCCCAATCATTTCGCCGGCGTGGAGCCGCAGTACAATCTTTCGAAATTGTTCCTCATGTACGCAGTCAACGAGCTTGCCGCACGATCCGACCTGGGGGGCCATGAAGAGAGCGCAGCCGATGTGATCATCAATTCCGTCAATCCGGGTGCCACGGCCACGAGCTTGACGCGTAATATTGATGGTCTGGCGCTGCGCATGCTAGCGTTCGTGTATCTGCGGCTGCTGGCGCGGACAGCGGAGCAGGGAAGTCGATCGTTGGTTAGCGCGTGCACGATTGGGGAGAAGGGGCATGGGAGACTTTGGGCTCATGATAGCTTTCAAGTGTGAGTCTCTCGAATTCGCTATCTTTATGTATGACAATGGCGTATTGCAAAGCGTCCTATCCAGCAGCTGATATGAAGGTGGCGGTGTAGCTTGACCCCGATCGTGACCAGCAGGGAAGGTCAGAAGATGCAGCGCCGCGTCTGGGAAGACATTATCGAAGCGTTGAAAGGGGAAAGTCCGGTGGTGGCGGAGTTTGCTTAGTGAAGCATCTATACTTCTACTGGCCCGTGAATGCAACAGCATCAGCCACGTCCTTTACATCCATCGACGCACTTGAGTTATTTGAAAAGTGTTGGATTCCAAGAATGAGACACATCTTTATGCGAATTCAAAATATTACCGTATACGTTAATTGCCGATTAGGTACGATGTCAGTATTTTGATATTCGCCGTCGTAGGCATGGGTGCGTAGGCGCACGCAATTTGGGGGGGCAAATCCCTCCAATATGATATATCTTTTGACTGAAGCGTTGATAAATGCCTTGGAATTAGCCGCATAACCTCGCTTAGTCGAAACATTTATACGAAGGGTGGGTGCATCAGCACGGATTCAATGACAAGTAGCATGAAACCTCTACGGGTAGGAGGAATGAATGCATATGAGTTTTGGTGTGGTCCTCTATGGGGGCGTGTTGGCAATCATACCATGCAAGTAGTACAGGAATCTATTTATCTCTTGTATTGTCGATTTCCCCTGGTACGCAGTGTATGCCATTTTGAATATGCCGTTGCTCATCCCTAACATCAGTCATTAGCCCGAAACACCATTGTTGCGTTTGCAAAACACTGTCGTCATCTCATTTAAGTCTCGAACCACGCAGTTTGCTGCCCGTGGTTTTCCACCCAGCTCCAGTCAGAGTTCTGGTCCATCGCCATGTCTGGAGCGAAGTGGTTAGCATCCATCATTGACACACCAGCGGCGGCAGTCTGAGCAGTGATTTCGGGCCACGGTATGGTGGCGTCGGCGTTTAAGAACGGATGATCATTGGTCATATTCTCGTTGCTGAGGTTCATCTCCCAGTTCATAGTGTCGTCGTATGCGCTATACTGGTCTTGAATTTCATAACTGTAAGTGTTGCGGACCAAGGGCGACTTCTCTTGGAATTGCGCGTAGTCGTAAGGAAAGGCCGGTGTGATTAGGTTTCTGGAGGCTTCAACGGCGTTGGGCTGGTCAGAAACGGGAAAGCCATTGGTGATATCGGGTGGGAAGGCTGATGGTTGAGAACGTGTAGAGGTCCGGCTGCAGCTTACAGTTGAAGTGGGCGATTGAGACTTTGATGAGGACGAGATAGACATGGTCTCAACTTCTCCTCTGAATGATCTTGCCATATCGGTGTTATTGATCATCGTCATCATCTTTACAAGCACTTTCAGCCCGGTCCTTGCGATTGAGCTGACCTCGCTTAGCATAGTTAGTCGCGCCACAGCCTCTTCCATCTTCTGAAATCCATGCTTCCACATGTCTCGTTGGTCGGCTGCGATACCATGGAATGCAGACGAACCCTGCCTGCCTTCTTTCGTACCGAACTTGGGTGTCATCAAATATATCCCAAGCAGAACGGCTGGCTCCAGGGTAAAGAAGCTCAACAAGAAGAACCTATTGTGCTTGCCACCCATGAGTGAGTGCAGTTTTGCAACACTATCGAGCACTTTCATAGCAGCATCGATCAGCGAGATACGGTGCTTCAAGACAAGTCTTCGGTCGGAGGCCGACAATGCTCGGACCGCTTTGGCTGGTATGATAATCATTGGTCTCAGCAGCATACACATGGTAGCAAACAAACTGATTCTGAACATTTGTCTCTGTCTTCTGAGATGAGGCAGCTGCTCATCCCACTTCTCATCAGGGTCGCCCAATCTGAACGCGGGAGGTAACTTTTCAATCAAATCCATCTTCAGAACCTCCATTTGTCTATTGATGGTAGCAGGCTCGGTGCACGGTTTTCCATCGTTTGATGACAGTATGCTTGAGGCAATTTTGGCGAGCTCTATCTGAAGCCTGCGTTCGCAAAATATGTTTGGCGCATCCCCTTGAGACACATTGGGTGTTCCGAACACATCTTGGGGCAACGATACGGTACAGCGCTGTTCTGGAATCAACGGCCACCGGCCTAAGACAATGGACATAAACCTGTGATATATCACTCAGCATTAAGGCCGTCCATTGTTGTCGCCTGCTATGAAGGGCTCCTGCAGTGTATAGTGAAGATAAAAGAAGGGTGATGAGGTGATGAAGAGAGTGATAACGTACTTATCCCATAGCCACAAGTTCCAGTAGGTCCGCTTGCCCATCTCTATTTCGTACTCGGAAACCGTCCTACCGCCGTATTTCCTAGATTCTATATGTAGCCCCAGCTCATGGGCGTCATGTATAGCTTTGCCTAATACATCCCAGCTCCCTTTCATTGATCCCTCGTTTTTCAGATAGCAAGCATGGAAAAAGTGCTCATGGATTCGGGTAATCGACGGCAAGCCTTCTTCCATCATGGAAACACGAGTGAGCGAGATGGCTGTGGCGTTACATTGTTCGCGAAGGGCAGACAAGGGATTGCCTAGGATGGTATCGGCCGTGTAATTCTGGGATGGTAAAAATTGGGCGGTGTAGGAGCAAAGGCGGAGCAGTAGAGTAGCAAACTGAATGTCAGCGATAGATTGACATGGCCCAGCCCACCATGCATTGTAGCGCTCTGTGAATGTAGTGAAATAGACCATTTCATATATCCAATTTGCTTCGCTAAAGAAATGCTGTATCAGGACATCGGTGACTGGACGAGGCGGCATCTTCTTCAACAATTTGGTGATCTCAACATTGATGGTCAGGGCAACCCTGTCAGTAACGGCCGAGTCTGTATTTTCCTCCTCATCTTCCAGGATCTGCATCTGTGCGAGAATGCCAAGTCAGGGTTGGTTCAGGACAAGACGATAGATGTCGACTAACATGTTTCAAATAGCCAAGCAAGTTATCATCACTGTGGTCCGGATAGCCCAGATCCTTGAAGCTCTTCTCACTGACGTCCAAAGGGGTCGAAGAGGAGGCGGAAGGATCGAAAGGAGAAGGAACATTTGTGGTCGGTCGATCAGAGGAGTATCTATCTTCATCGGAGTTGTCGTTGTTCGAGGCACTGGCTCTGAGGTAGATGGAAGTCAGCGAGGAGTATCAAAGGCATATAATATAAGCGGAAGCAACATTGAACAACCTACTTCTGTGATTCTTGCTTCAATTGCTCCTCCTGAGCTTGAAGATTCGCCTTTGAGCTCGCTGTTGCTTTCGCCGTACGTTCAGAGGCATTGTCATTGGCGGAGAATTGACAGGTGTAGCCCACTTTGCGGTCCAAGCAGTGACTGCATGGCCATCTTCGGTTGCACTGAAGTCAGGGTATGGTTAGTGTATTTTGATGCCTTCGCTATAAAACATAGAATAGACTAATTCGAGACCAGACGTCTAGTTTGCCCGGTAGCGGTAGAGCCTCCCGACATGAACCTTCTTCAATCGCGCTTGATATATTAAATACCTTCTGTTTTCGACGATAACAATTTCCACACGAGGCCTTGGAGCGGTTTCTGGGAAGCTTAGATTTAGTCTCGGAGGCTTGTGGTCGCGTCTTGTCCACAGCCTTGGGCGATGGCATGTCCTTTCCAATTTTCAGAGGCCTGGAGAGTTTGCGGGCGAGATGGGAGTTGAATGGCAGCAATGTCAAGATCTATCCAGCTGAAGAGGTTTTGAAGGATGGGGTACCACATACTATGGTAACTTCTTGAGGCTTAGCGCTTAGATCGGAGGCTAAATTTAGCTTGCCCAGCTGTCAATCTATATGATACTGTGACTATTTAAGGTTTGGCCGCTAAGCCCTACCTCACGTGATCTAATTTCCCAGGAACTTTTCTTTTTATAGTCTACCTATCCCGTTCATATTATTACTCCTCTATACACGTCCTTTCCTATTCTTTATATCTCTATATCTACCTATATATATATAGAAAGATGTTGTAACAAACCTATACAAATCTATATAATACTATAACTATTTAAGGTTTAGCTACTAAGCCCTACCTTACGTAATCTAATTTCCTAGGAACTTTTCTTTTTATAATCTACCTATCCCGTTTATATTATTACTCCTTTATATACGTCCTTTCCTATTCTTTATATCTCTATATCTACTTATATATATATAGAAAGATATTATAATAAACTTATATAAAGTACGCTTATACTAAGCCTATTACCGACTTCTTAGCCCCTAATTAATCTATATTAAGGCTTTACCTATATTATTAAGTATTACTAACTCTTACTACTCTATTCCTTTCTTTACTAACCTTCTTTAGGCCCTTAGCCGAAAAAGACCCCCTCTATAGGAATTTAATCCTAATATAGTCTTATAACTAAATCGCTAGTCTAAATATTAATATATAGTTATAGAACGGTTACTTCCTACCTTAAGACCCCCCGTTCTACTACGTACTTAAAGGCGTAATCCTCCTCCCCTATTATAAAGCCTACTATAAAGCCCTCGCGTTTAATTATAACGCCCTCCTACTAGTCCTATACCTAACTATACGCGCTTAAAGGGCCTAATATTAAATTATAAGGCGGAAATATATACTTTAAGGCTTATAATAGAATAGTACCTAAGCTATTCTACTTTATACTAGAAGGAAGAGTATAAGGCCGGCCCTATACTATTTATAATATACTACTTACGTGGTAACGGCGTACTTCCTCCTCTACCTAAGCCCTTATAACTCCTAAAAGAGCTACTTTAAGGAAGTATACTACGTTCTAAGTATTTTCTAAAGAATATCTATAAATATAATAATACTCTTACCTTTACATCTTATAAATATTAATAGGATACTTAGTTATAAGGCCGTACTAGTATTTAGTCTTTTATAATTTATAGGGAGCTTTACTACTTATAAGGCCCCTTATAGCCTAGTACTCGCTCGATTCTATCCTTTACCTAACTATACTTCTATAATCCCGCCTTTATAATAATATCTTAATTATCCTACTATCTAGATCTTTAGCTATCCCTCCTTAAAGAACTTAATAGAATAACATAGGCTTATAATAACCTATTTATTAATATATACACTATTATATAAGAGTAAATCAAGCGAGTAAGGGTAATAATAGGGCCTATCTAGGTAGTTTTAAACCCTCGCCTTTAATTAGTTATAGAGGCTAGATCTAATAAGAGGCGTATAAATCTATTAACCGCTTTTAAGGTTACCGCCTTTATTCTAGATAAGTATAAGGACTATAGCTTTTATAATATTATTATTATAAAACGTTATAAGGATAGTAAAGAGCCGCTTTTCTATACTATTAGTTATACTAATACCGCGTACTTTCCGTTATATTATATTCTCCTTTTCCTATAGGGAAATCTAGGCTAGTACTAGGCCCTACGGCTATATAATAATAATAATCGCCGTACTATTATCTATTACTTTAAGCGTGCGTAGTTACGCTATTACCTCTTTTAATATCCTAGTTAATACTCGATAATACTTTATAAGGGAAAGCTATTTTAGTAGTATATTATTAATTACTTCGCTATAATTAACTAATAAAGACTTAATTTCCTTTATAGGAATTGAGAAACTATCCGTAGCGAACTATACTAAGGGGTAGAAGATATAATATTAGCTGGTAATAATTATATAGATACTCTTAGACGCTATACTATTCTACCTTCTAGCTTTAGTAGCGGCGATTAGGCTATAATATAGAATTATAAGGACTCCCTAGCTAATTAGTATTATTACGGGAAGCTAACGCTCTTTATAATAATAACTATAAACCTATACTAGCCTAAAATTAAGGCTACTATCTTTAATAACTAGACTACTAGTAATTAGGCGGAAATTATTACATATATCTTTTACGTAAAGAAAAGGCATTATTATAAGACCTTAAGGATTAGTTTAGGCGCTATCTTAATACTATCTAGACTATTAAATACTAGAAAAGAGGTCTTGTATATATTTATATACTCCTTTTTTTATATTAGGATAATAGCTTCTTTAACTATTTTCGCGTTAATAATCTAATCTATATAGAATTACCTAATCCTGCTATTAATCTAGACAGCTCCTTATATTAAATTATCTAGGAGTAAATAACTTATAACCCTTATAAGTACTAGAATCTTAAGTTACTATATATAATTAAGAAACTATATAGATCTAGGTAGATCTATTTAAAGTATTTTCTAAGGAAGTTCTAGCTTAAAATATTAGTTATAAAAGATAGCTATCCTACGTACTACTATTATAAGGATAGACGTATATAGATAAAACGGGTATATAGATAGGATATTAAGATAGATAATTACTAGGTAGTCCTATATAATCCCTAGCTAACCCGTAAGTATATAATATATATTAATATTAAGGCTTACGCCTCTATTAGCGCTATTAAGTATATATATAAGTATATTTATAAGGGCGCCGACTATATAACTCTTAAGCTAGCGGATAACTAGGACGAAATTATACGCTACTTAAATAGTTACTATATTAGTCTATACTAGGCTATATAGAACCTTTTTAAATTCTATAACTATAATAAGGATCCTCCCGTTATATAACTTACTTTATACCTCCCTAGTTAGTAATAGGTATAGTTCTATAATAATAAGACTAACCTTTTATAAGTACTTAATAGGGCGAAAATAATACTTATATACTTCTTATAATATAATACTAAATATTCTAACGGCTATTATCTACTATACTATAATTTTCCTAAGTACTACGTCTACTATAGTAAAAAAGGGGAGCGGTAGTAGATACCTTAATAAAGAGGACGTATAATTAATTATATATATAATTACGGAGTTATATAAGGGGAGAGGTTCTACTTATAAGTCCTACTTACTATTATCTATAAGCCTTCTAGTTTTAAAGTAGTTTATATAGTTAATAGCGTTCTATATCTAACCTTCTAGGCTACGTGTATTACCTTAAGGCTCCTTAATAATAATAGCGAGTAGTTTATATACTTTAAAGAATCTTAGTACTACTCTTCTAGCTACTCCTTATATTCTTTATTTATATTTATACTTCTTTACAGCGATATTAGCGAGCCGCTTAAACTTTAGGAAAAGTTCTATTATAATATCTATAATAATTTACCACGCCGTATTACTAGGGATTATCTAGATATTCCTACTAGTATAGTAAATATATATCTTAATTATAGGTTATTCTTAATCGCTAAATAGTTATAAATCTAGGGTAGAAGGCTTAGGGACTTTAATCTACTTATACCCCTCCTTATATAGTCCTAGTAGGACTACCCTCTTCTAATTACGTCTAAATTAGAGTATAATACTAAGGAGTAAGTAACCTTATATAACGCTACTATTCTAAAGTTAAATGTTAATTAATACTCCGCCTATAATACTATCCTTATAGCTATTATAAATTTACTATAAACTACGTACTTCTTTATATATAGCGCTATAAGTACTAGGAAGACCTTTCTTTATAAAGCTCTTTATTATTATTTCTGTATATAAGGACGTATTATACTATATATTACTTCTACTAGTATTATATTAATATTACTACCTAGTAGCTATATATCCTACTCTACTTTTAAGATCCTAATTATTTATAATAATATATCTACCTATTATATCCCTATATAATCTAATATAGTAGAATTACTCCGTTATACAGCTCTAATTATATAGGATAAGGTACTTATATAGAATAAAAATAATTTTACCGCGGTTAATATAATATTATATAATATCTATAAGAGTAATAACCTATTTAGTAGGCTCCTAGTAATTATAAGTAGCGACTTTATATAGATAACTCCTATTATTTAAAGAGGTAATCGGGTTATATAAGTTAATATTAGCCTCCGTAGCTCCTAGATCTAGTTAAAGCTAAATATACTCTAGCTATATTAAAATATACGGCTCTATACTAGATCTAATAACTAGGCGTTTATAAGGTAGATAGGCTAGATATTATATAATATATTAATATATAGGATAATAGCTCTTCCCCCTAAGGTAAAAAACTAGGATATAGATAGACGTACCTTTATAGAATATATCTTTCCTACTACCTCCCTTATATAGCTATTATTACCGCCGGATTTCTTTAAGAGTAGAGTTATACTATCCTTATAAAATAACTCTACTACTATTTTAAATAATAAGATCCTAACGCGTTTATATAGAATTATATAATACCTTCTATTAACTAATAAGTTATTATCTAATAGTAATAATAACGGACTTAGCCTAGAATTCCTATAATCCCTAGAGCTATCTAGATTTCCCCCTTCCTAATTATACTTAAAGGTTAGAGCTCTAATTATATTATTATAGAACTTATACCTAAATAAAAGTATATATAATAGGACGCGCCTAATTATTATACGTCTATCCTAATAGTATATTTAAGGTTAGATACTTAGTAGAAAGTAGGATAGAGGGATATACTTAATTCCTTAAATTAAATTAATTAGTAAGGAAGGTAACTACCCTTACCTTCTTACGCGTAAGTAGTTTCTAGTCCGGCTCTATTTTATAATAACTATTAATAAATCCTAAGGCTAGTTACTTTCTACTATTAGGGTATATTTACTTTTATTATATTTTAATTATAGTTAGCTCTATATTATACTATCCTATATAAGAGATATATAGAGACTTTTAGTCCTCTTACTAGCGAGTTTAAGGGGGCGTATAGATAATATTATATATCTAGAGGTTCTTTTAATTCCTATATAATTTAGTTAGATATATTAAGCTTTTTATTAAAATTATTCCTACTTTTTATATTTAAATCTTTATAAAATAATTAAGTTTTAAAATATTCTTAATATTTATAAAATTATTAGAATTATTAGAACTATTAGGGCTATTAAAAATATTAAGATTATTAAAACTATTAAAACTATTAGAAATATTAGAATTACTTAATCTATTAAAACTATTAGAACTATTAATATTAATAAGACTATTAGAACTATTATAAGCTTAAGAACTATTAGAATTATTAAAATTATAAGAAATTTTATTATTATTAAGAAGAATAACTATAAAGTTAATTATAAGTAAAGTTTTTATTTAAGTTACTATTAAAGTTAATACTTTTATTAGAGATATAAGACTTATTTAAGTTTATATTATTATTATTATTATAATAATTATATTTAATTTAATTAAAATTTTAATTCTTAAATCATTTTTAATATTAGGCTATATAGGTTTAGTAATATACTAGTATAAGTCGTTTTATTTTATCCCTATAGATATAATTATATTTACAGATCTTTATAAATCTATAAGACTTTAAAGGGCCCCGTATAGTCTATAATAGTAACTATCTATATACCTCGAGTATAGACGACTATAAACCCGTATAAAGGTAGTATAAGCTAGTATACCTAATTATCTTCCTCTAACTATCTATCCCCCCCCTTAATATCTTATAAGTAGTTATATAAATCCGCCTACTTTATATATATATCTATAAGCTTCCCGTATACCTCCTTATAACTTATTTTACTAACTTTACTAGTCTTTTATTTCTTACGGGCCGCTATATAAATTAGTAGATAGGTTATAAGGATCCGTAGATAAATATATTAATATCTTCTAATTTTTTATATTTATAAGCCTCCTTTACGCTATCTATATAGTATAAGTATAGATGAATAAGGATTAATATAGAATCTATACTAACTTAGAATAAAGTTATAATACTTAATACCCTCTCTAGATATAAGATAGTTACTATATATACCGCTATAAATACGCGTATTATTCTTATAGGTATAGAAGGGTCTATTCCCGTTCTTATAACTAGTATACTTATTATTACCCGTCTTTAAGGTTCTTATACAAGAATAGAGTAGAACTAATTTAAGTCTATAATTATAAGTCTAGGCCTATAACTATTAGTAGAGTTTAGGTAGCTTATAAGGATCTATACTAATAATATTATCCTCTTTCTTATCTATACGAAGCTTAATATCTAAGAGTAGATTTATACGGCTAATATCCTTAATCTTTATAGAATATTTCTTAGCTATAATAACCCTCTTAGCCTAAAGTAGAACTATAGATTTCTTTTTACCTAGCTCTTTAAGCTAAGTCTCCTTACTAATATACGTAGGTATTATATAGCTAGTATTAAGCTCCTCTTTAAGAGCTACTAGAGCTATTATAGATTATAATATATTTGTAAGGAATTATACTAGTATATATAGATAGTAGAGATTCTAAGATAGAGATATATATAGCTATAATAAAACTATAATAATTAGTATAAAAATAGTAGGAGACTATATAAACCTTTCTAGGGGTTATAGTATTTATAGATCTATAATAGTAAGTATAGAGATAGGGCTAAGGCTAGCTAGAATATAAGTAGAAGTATTAATTTATACTAATCTATACTAATCTATACTAGTTTTTATAGAATTAATCTTAAGATTTCCTTACCTAATAATATATAGGTTAGATAGTTAGATTTAGTAGAAAGAAAGCTTAAGACCTAGCGTTAGAGGCTATTCCTAATTAGAATCTATATAACTCTATACTTATACTATATACCTACTAATACTATATATATCCTTATAGGCCTATAATAACCTAAACATACATCTAATCTCGCTTCGAGATGGCGACCCTCTAGTCCCCAATGCGTTAGCTCCCGCTCGTGTGAAGGGGCCTAGCCAGTATCACTACCACAAGGATATCTCCACCACTCAAGTAATGCCCAAGACATCAATAGTCATATCATTACAATGCATCTCCCCCACCACCGCCCTCACATCCCCTTCTTCCGCATCTTCTACTCGTCGACCTTTACCGCACTCCTCCTCGTCCTCGGTGCCGCCATCCTCATCACCCCCGGCGACCACATCTACCAATCCTTCCGAGCGCAACAAATCCTTCACATCTTCATCATCGCCGGCGTCTACGTGTTGACCGCCATAGTGGCACTGCTCATCTACGGCGGACGTATGTACAAGACGCGGAGCGCTCTGGCGGGCATACCGCGTGATTGGAGCGGGACGGAGGGAAGGGTGATGGGGAGGAGGTTGGGGAAAGTGGGGAGGGTGATTCAAGGTGGATTAGAGAACAGTGCGTGGATTGCGTATGAAGCGCGGCCGCGGGACCTCAGGGCGGAAAAGTCCGAGAGAGACGTCGGTAAAAAGCATAAATTTAGTAGGCATTCGACGGGGCAGCAGGAGCGAGAGTACGTGCAGCCGGCTTGGGGTACCATATCGCACCCCGGCTGGTCGTCGCCGTCATCGCCTGATCTGCCAAACCTGCATTACGAACCCGTCATCCTCGAGCTACCGCACCTCATCGAAGCCAAAGCCGTCTCCCTTGCTCCCCCAGACCCTCTCTGCCCTCCAGAGCTTACCCCAGACTCATCCGAGCCACCACTTCCAGATCCTCCAGCCGTAGAGCTCCTACAACGCCCAGCGTCAACAGGTCTTCGCGACTACATCGCCCACCTCACAACCCTCAACGTGATCACACCACCCGAACTCGGCACAGAATTCCTCACGATCTACGAACAAGCAAGATTTTCGGGAGAGGAGCTGAACGAGATCGAATTTCGAGGTCTCATGAGCGTATTCGCAGAGATACTCCGAAACATGGTGCCCCTGGCGCCAATCATCGTGGAGACATTACACGCTACGGAGACAGAAGAGGAGGAGATAATATCGCAGGGTAGTGCCGACGGCCAAAGCTTTGCCACGAACGACACGGTCGAACACACCCCCATGCCAGAAGAATGGGTATCCGCACGCCCCGACGTCTGGACATCGTCCTCCTCGAACAGCAGCGAAGGAGCCAGGAGCGAGGACGGGACCATCCACACGGCGCCTTCGAGACCAAATGCCAGGAGAAATGATTCGGCGCTTTCGCAAGCGACGAGAGCGAGTCAGAGGAGGGGGGTACATACCCCTAGTCTAGTCTCTCTGAGGAGGATGAGAAGCGGGACTACGTCTAGCGGATACTCTGGGATGTCGGCTGCTGGGAGCGTCATCAGGCTGGTTGATGCGAAGTCGCCGTTGGATTTGCCGTACGAGTATGTCTCGGCGGATGAGAGGGCTTAGCTGAATGTTGTTTACATATTTGGACTTTCCCTATTTTATCGACGCGTTTCAGCGAGGCGTTCGGGGTGGGATATTGGATACCCTGGGTTCATTATATGCAGTTCCGAATAAGCAGCTTGGAAACTGCGAAGCAATCTACTCTATTGTCATCAATCATCAATGCTAAATCTAAATCTATAATCTACCAGCTCACCAGTCCCTTCGCTCTATCGAAGCCTCCCCTCAGCTGCCTCTCAGGCTTGACAACCTTGCCCTGCAGGACAGTATACTTGATGATACCCTCACAGTCCTCGGGCCTCACCCGCGCAAGCCATATACACTGCGCTCCCTCTCCCAAGCTACTTTGCTCGACTTTACCCCTGCTAGCTGTAGAACCATCTACACCCTCCATAGCCTCTCCATTCTGCTCTTTCTGCACAGCATCCGCCCTCCGATAGACCATTATATTCGCCGAGAACTTATGCCCCCCAACATGACTGATGAAATATATTCCCACACCACCAGGCCGCTGGTCGTGTTGGTCCCTGTACAAGCCCAGAGGTCTGAGAAGTCTTTCGAACTCTCGCTTGAGCAATGGTGCGGATTGGCCGCATCTGGCGTCGCGCGTGCGTTGGGAACACATCAGGATGATGTACTTATGGGGACAAGGCCGGATTTCGAATGGACTCGATTCTCTTGAGTTCTCAGGTGATGGGGTAGGCGTTGGGACGAGGAGAGGGGTGGTGGTGGTTGGGGCGGTGGAGATATGGTGGTTGATTAGCTGTGGTACAGAGAGTGGAGTGACATTGTCGATGAAGGTGAAGGCTGGTAAGAGGAGTATGGTCGTTGGGCGAGACGGCGGAGGTTCTGAGCTGTGGTCCGAAGGTAGAGGCATGTTGGAGGCGGACAGCATGAGCTTCTACATATCTCCATCAGCAATCACTCTTGCTGAATTGGTGGGGAATGATGCTCACCCCATTACTAGGCTCAACCTTGCAGTCCCTCACAGCCTCCATCACGCTCCCCTTCTCATCGCTAACATCTTTCATCCAATCCGTCTTACCCGTGGCGACGACCATGTGCGTCGCCCAGCCGTTGACATGCCCATAGAGCTTTTCCTCTTCATCAATCTTGAAGCCTTTTGGGTATTGGATCTCGCAGGTCGCGCAGTCGTGAGCGCAATCTTCGCCGTCGACTGCCGGGTCAACTTTTGGAAAGATAAAACCCTTCGATTGGGAGAGAGAGTCTGTGGATGCTTTGGGTGTGAGGAAAGCTTTGCCTTTGGCGATAGCGGACTGCAGTAACATCTTGTTACCTTATTCTAGATGGGTGCACAACGGGATGGATTCATCGACTGGAGAAATAGCGATCCGGGATCTCGCGGGATTGGGATGGAGGCAAAACATGCCGATACAGACATGTCGGAGGAGGAATACATCCAGGGTTAGAGCTGTTCTTCATATTGAGGAAATACCAAGCTGTGTGGATCTACGAGTGCTTCGTTGCCTCAGTACCTCAGACGTGCCATTGATTGGCCAGCAAGCTGGTCGCTAAGCCCCTTCGGGTTAGTAAGGCTGACTACGCAGCAGGAGGGCGGCACGTCTGAGCGTAAACTTCTGTAATTTTGCCAGATATCCTGTTTTTTAGTGACGCGCCATATAAACTTTTCGCTTATTAATAAAATTCATTAATATTTAACTTCACGACGTAATAGTATAGAATTCCACTATATAAATACTAGCTACCTTAATACCCCGATCGTACTCTTACTTCTTCTAATTCTAACTAGCCTACTTTCAGCCTAATCTGCCCCCGATAAACCGTCCGTAACGCTGTCGCCGTCTATTAACTCCAAATTTCCAAAAATCCTAGTAGCTAGCTAGCGACAACGATAATAGGCTAGCTCATTTTTCCAGCGGTCGGTAGGTCGGATAGGGTATCTAAGGTACCGGAGCATGCGTATCTAATATATAGGGTACTTAATATGGGTAATCTTAGTACTATAGCTGTTTTATATTACGACCCGTCGTCTTCTAACTAGAAGGCTCCGGAGTCTAGGTAGATCTCGTAGAGAGGAGTGTTAAGGACTAAGGTAAATAGGCTTCGTACTAAACTAGTCTAATACAGGTGAAGTATTATATTTAGTATCTAGGAGATATCTAGGTTAATAATATAAGTTAAGCACGAAGCTCCTATTTAAGGGAAAGATCACGCTTTTTATATAGATATAGGAAAGTCTATACTCGTACTAGTCGCCAGTAATCGACCTGTATTAATTAGAGCGATCAGGTCGAGCGGTCGCTTGACCCGTCACGTCAAGGCACGTTCGACTTTAGTAAGCGCCTATAGCGTCTGCTAAGGCTCTACTACTAAGGTTATAATATTACCCCTTATCCCCTAAACCTTTATCCTAAAGGTTAGATAAATATTTATACCGTCTCGTCCGTAGTAACGCCGTACTAAGCTATCGGATCGAGTGGCTTATAAGGGAGTAATTATAATAGTATCGTGTCTATAATACGCAAGATCTTAAAAGGAGTATCGGGTATCTTCTCTTTCTTAAAGGTACGCGGAATATATTCGGCTCAGAAAATAATACGAACCGGCCGTACCTATTATCTACTTCTCTAGTATTAATAAAGCTATAAAGAAGCTTAAACGTAAAGAGATAGAGATAGAGGTAGCGTAGGAGGCCGCTAACGAAATCGCTTATTAAAAATAAACGAAGCTGAAACGCCTTCGTTAATAAAAGCGCTTCCTAAAAGAACGAGAATAATGGATATTCGATAAGGGTCTTAATAATATTAAGGAGCTGGAACGCCTAGAAGAGCTTAAGAAGGCCGGTAATATTAAACGGGCACTTATAGAGTATCCTACTTTCTTAGAATTCGAGGGTTCTAGAACTCTTTCGCCTGGAGCTCTCGAGTAGATCGCTTAGGGTGTGTCTGGGTTTAGTAATACTACTAGAGGAGCTCTTAATAGTTCGTAAGATTCGTAACTAGTTCCTAGGTATTTTCTAAGTCCTCGTATCCTTTCCATTTTACTAGGTAACTCTAACCTCTTTATAATAGAATCCTTTCGGCTTCGAATTCATTCTCTTCTTCTATCTAGAAGTAGAAGGTTTCTTATAAAGGCGTGTTAGGGTCTACTAGTTCTAATATCGAGATATGGAATACTAGGTAGATTTTAGCGTCGGGTAGAAGCTGTAATTTATAGTTAACAGGCCCTTTATTTTTAATAACTAAAAATGGTCCGACTTTAATATAGTCTAGTTTCCTACTTAGTCTTATACCTTTTAAATTTTTTATAAGGAGATATACTTTATCCCCCTTCTTTAGCTAAGGACCTAATTTTCTTTTCTTATTTACTAACTTCTTTATAGTAGTATTAGCCTCGCTAATCTTGTACTATATATCTTTATATAAGCTTTTCATATTAGAAGTTAATACTAAGGCTTTCTTAGTATCTAGTCCTTATTAAGGATCTAGGAATAGATTTATATATCGACCGTAGTTTATAAAAAACGGTAATAGCCTTGTTATATCTAATCGTTTATCGTTATATACTAATTATGCTATTAGGAGTAGTGTAACCTAATTATTTTATCTTTTATTAATATAGTACCTAAGGTATACTTCTATCGTCTAGTTAGTACGTTTAGTCTATCTATCCGTCTAAGGGTAATAGGCTATCGATATTCGTAGTTTAGTTCTAATCGACGCGATTAAAGTCTTCTAATAGTTTAATATAAAGAGCTTATCTCTATTTAAAGTTATTAATTCTAGTATACTATAATCTCTAATTAGTCTATCTAATAAAATAAATCCAAGCTAACTAGCGTTATAAGATTCTTTATATAGAATTATAATGGCGTACTTAGTAAGTTTATCGATGATAACTATTATTAAGTCGTACTTATCGTTAGTTACCGGGTTAACTAGCTAAGGTAGTTTTATAATAAAGTCTATCATAACATCTTTTTATAGTATATCTAGAACTTCGGTAAACTAAATCTATTTATACTTAGTATATCTTATAGATTTATTCTACTAGCAGCATATATATTCCTTGATATATTACTCGACTAACGCTCGCAGGTTTAGTACGGCGTATACTCTCTAAATAAGTTCTAACGTTTTAGATACTCCTAGATATCCTAGTAAAGGATTATTATAGTAATCCCTAATTACTTCTTCCGTTACTTTTAGTAGTAAGTATAGCTTCTACTTATATAGTAATAGGTCCCGGTTAGGCTATTCCTTCCTAAGTTATCCGGCTAGTTTATTATTCTTATATACTTCCTTTAAATCGGGAATTATATATATCGTAACTCGTATAGTCGTAGCTAGGTTCTTTACTAGTACTAACGATCTATTATTCTCTTATTTTAAGATAAGTTAAATCGTAACGTCTTTTATTTATATATAGTTAGATCGTCTACTTAAAGCGTCTGCTCGTCTATTATCTTTCCCTAGGGTATACTAAATTTTAAACTTATATTATCTAAGGAGTTTAGACTATCGAACTTATTATTAATTCAACTCTTTTATAATTATAAAACCTACTAAGTTCTTATAATTAGTAAAGATAGTAAGTTCTAAATAACTTTCAGTATATACTCTCTAATACTACAGAGAATAGACGACTACTAGAAGCTCCTTGTCGTGTATATTATAATTCTATTCTACTGGAGTTATTTTACGTAAGTAGTATACTACTAGATACTACTTGCCGTCTTTCTATTAATAGAGGCATGCTCCTATTATAAGATCCGAAGCATCTATCTTAATACGTACTAGTTCTCTATTTCGAAACGTATAGAGTACTAGAGGATCTATATAGGCTTGCTTAAGTTTATTAAATACTTTCTTCTAATTAGTATCCCATTGAAATCCCGTATCTTTTTTAGTGATTTCCGTTAGTAGCAAGGCCTTCTTAGAGTAGCCTTCTATAAAACGTCTATTAAAGTTAGCGAATCCTAAGAATCCTTATACCGATTTAATATCGTGTAGTATAGGCTATTCCTATATAGCCTGAATCTTCTTAGGGCTTATACGAACGCCTTTAGTTATTACTATAAACCCTAAGAACTTAACTAAGGTCTTATAAAACTCGTATTTCTCTAGTTTTAAGAGGAGTCTAGCTTGTAATAAGCATGTTAATATATCTTATATATAAGGGATATATTCCTCGAGAGTCTCAGAGTAAATTAATATATTATCGAGGTATATAATTATTATAAGATCTAAATAAGCTCGTATAATATTATTAACTAATACCTAGTAGGTTACTAGTACGTTAGTAAGACTAAACGGTATGACTAGGTACTCGTAATATCTATATCAAGTCCTAAATACTATTTTCCATTTATTACCTTCTTTTATTCGAATTAAGTTATACGCTCCTCGAAGATCTAACTTTATAAAGATCTTTACTTTAGCTAGCCGATCCTACAGCTCGCTAATATTTAGTAGCGGGTAATAATTCTTAATCGTTATATTATTTAACTTTTAATAGTCTACGTATAGCTGTAGTAACCCGTCTTTCTTCTTCGCGAAGAGTATCGGATATCCTGCTAGTAATTTAGATTCTTGAATAAATCCCTTTTTTAGGTTCTTATCAAGGTACCCGCGTAGTATTATAAGTTCCTTTTTAGATAACGTATAAATAGGTCTAAACGTTAGTTCCTTTCCTAGTTTAAGTTTAATCTTATAATCCTAAGGTTAGTATTTAGGTAGAGCTTTCGCTATTATCTCTTTTATAAAGAGGCGTTTCTATCTTTAATACTCTTATAAGATATTAGGAGTACTATTAGTTACTTTAAGAACTCTAACTTATTAACCTAGCGGACCGCTACTAGTATCTATTAAGTCGGATCCTTATATTTTAAGGTTATCCTTATTTGAAATTAAGGTAATATATACCTTAACTATTCTCTAGTTTAATTTCTTATCTACCGTCATCTACTATCGACGTGTAGGTTAGAATCTAGTAATATCGCTAGTTCTCTTAAACTTAAGTACTTTTCTTCTCTAGTTAATTGCTAGGTTATACTTTTCTAACTAAGGCATGCCTAATATAATATAATAGGTAGCTATCCTTATAATATTAAAGGATATTTCCTTATAGTATCATTAAATTATAAATGGTAGCGAGGTTATCTCCTTATCTACACTTCCTTTTAATAGCGTTAACCCGTCGGCTATTCGTAAGTTATATAGATCCTTCTTCCTCCGCGTTAGTAGGCCTACTAACCGTACTAGTACTTCGGAGATAAAGTTTCTAGATACCCCGGAGTCTATTATTACTATAGTCCGCTAACTATCTATTTTAACCGGTACGTTTATATATATTACATAGTTCGTTGAATATAGCTAATATATTTCTAGGGTAAGGATATTAATCTCCTTATACTTCCCCTTAATATAAGGGATTACTCTTTTCCTAAAAAGGATAGGAATCCGGTAGTTCTTTTTATATACATGTGCTTCCTGTAGTTTTCGTGGAAACAGGTATATTAATCATCTAAGTAGTACTCTAATATATACTCGTTATACTTAAGGTACTTATAAAGACTACTATACCATCTTTAGTTATAGTTTAGAAACTACTTCCTTGATCTTTTAGTTACTAAATACTAATAATAACTTATATTATTATAGCTTAACTAAATTTTCCTATACATTCGGATTCTAATAGCTTTTCCTAAGTTTATCTTCGCTTAGTAGTAAATCCTACACGTTTTATCGGCGCAGGCTAACTAATATATTACTCTATGCTATAGATATACTAAGTCGTTCCTAAACTCCTTCTATAGAAGTCCTCCTACTACTTTTTCTTAATAGAACTCTACCCGTTCCTCGAGTTTTATCTATAGATCTTTTAATATAGAAGCTCGAGATATTACTCTATTACCTTCTTTCTTAGAAGTATAGCTAAGGTTTTCCCAGTCGGAATCGTCCTCGCTTTCTCGGCTTTATTCGGGTTTTCCCTTCCGAATATAACTACTATTACATTCGTTATTAGAGTCTAATTCCTTAAGTTACTTATAAATATCCGCTAGCCTTTATTTAATCTTTACGATATTTCTCTATTTCTTAGCTATTTCCTCGCGTAATTTTTCTTCTCTAGATTATAATTCTCTATTAATAGGTGGATTAACGAGGGCTAGTAAATTATCTATAATTATATCTAGCTCGGTGTCGTTATACTCCATTTCTTATTAATCCTTTAGAGGTTTAGTCTTTCTAACTAGAACTCTTTCTAATATATTTAACTAAGGTCGTTTTACTATATTTTTCAACCTGTAGTCTTTAGCGATGTAGCCCGGTTTACTATAGCCATAGCAATTTATTACTTTCTTACCCCCTTACTATTTCTTACCTCTAAACGGTTTCTTTCTTTCGGTGAAGTCTAACTCCATTAGTATTAGATTATAAGAATCTCGTAAGAATCGCTTCTTCCTATAACTTCCTCCGGAATAGAGTCTTATATAACTAAGTCTAGAAACTCTACTATTATAACGTAGTTCTATAGCTAACTTATAGATCTAGTTATTAACTCGCGTCGAGGCTCTTATTAATAAGTCTAAGTTATTATAAACGGCTCTATCTCGTATAAGTTCCTTCTTTACCTAAGGTTTTAATCCTCTTTAATACATTACTATTAGCGCGTTATTATCCTAGTTAGTTCTTATAAAGTACTATTAGAACTGCGTTACGTACTTAGATACCGACTTCTTTTATATCAAGTACTAAATAACTCTTATTACTACGCTTACTTTATTAGAAGGCCCGAATATTCGTCTTATTTCTCTATAAAAGAGTATTAGGCTCTCTATCTATAACTTAATAGAGATATTATTATCGTCGTTAAGATCTTCTATATATCGTTTAAGAAATGGGGCGGACTACCTCTAGGCCCGTCCTCTTATATAAGTTATTATAAATAACGGTTATTTCTTTAGTCTAATAGCGTCTTTATTAAAAGAGAAGTATAGCTATATTTATACTAACTACTCTTTAAGTTTATCTCGATCGCTATAATATAAATCTGGTTTAGTAACTTTAATACCTTCTTTAACCTCCGCTATTACTAACTATCGTAGACCGCGTTTACTCGGGGTGAGGTCCCTTTATCCTAAGGTACTTATCTTGAGGGTACTTAAAGTATTACGACCCGTCGTCTTCTAACTAGAAGGCTCCGGAGTCTAGGTAGATCTTATAGAGAGGAGTGTTAAGGACTAAGGTAAATAGGCTTCGTACTAAACTAGTCTAATACAGGTAAAGTATTATATTTAGTATCTAGGAGATATCTAGGTTAATAATATAAGTTAAGCACGAAGCTCCTATCTAAGGGAAAGATTACGCTTTCTATATAGATATAGGAAAGTCTATGCTCGTACTAGTCGCTAGTAATCGACCTGTATCGACTAGAGCGATCAGGTCGAGCGGTCGCTTGACCCGTCGCGCCAAGGCACGTTTAACTTTAGTAAGCGCTTATAACGTCTGCTAAGGCTCTACTACCAAGGTTGTAACATTTTAGTAGAAGCGGTTGCGGAGTAATAGGGCGCGACAGGGCGTAATAGCCTGTAAATACGCTATTAGCTTATTTCGCGTCTTACTAGAGTTCTAGATACAGATATCTTACTCCGCACGTACCCCGTAGTAAATAATACCGATATTATTAATATACTATTAATAATAAGGAGTTTATAAGTAAAGGAATAAAAGTTTACGCTTAGACGTGTTACCGCCTAGCTGCGTAGTTAGCATCGCTAACCTGAAGGGGCTTGGCGCCTAGCTTGAAACACGTCTTATTAAATAGTCTTAGGGGTCTAATAGATAATTTAGCTATGCTAGATATCTGAAAAGGTGTATAGGAATAAGATAACGAGATAACATGATTTTATAGACGTAGCCACTCGCTTAGTATCTTAGTAGAAGGGCTTATTTCTAATACTCCCCTTAAGCTATTACTACTACCGCCTCGCTATTACCGTTCTATACTATTACGTCTAACGCGGAGATTCTATAGAGATTTCCTAGCCGTTATAGGCTAAATCTAGCCTGTTTCCCCCTCCCTTCTTATAACTAACTAGGCCATTCTTTCTTCTATAACTAACTAGGTCATTCTTTCTTCTATAACTAACTAGGTTAATATATTCTATTCCGTAACTAACTAGGCCACTTATTTATTCTATAACTAACTAGGTTACTAGTTCTAAGGCTATTATAAGCTATTAGCTATTCTATAACTAACTAGGTTAATAGTTCTAAGGCCGTTATAAGCTATTAGCTATTCTATAACTAACTAGGTTAATAGTTCTAAGGCTGTTATAAGCTATTAGCTATTTAAATAGAGCTCCCCTTTCCTTAAGAAGTCTCCGCTCCGTAGGCTATTTACCTACCTATAATAGGCCTAGGACTCCCCTTTTTATAGGAATATCTCTAGAACGCCTATCTATTACTATTATACCTCACCGCCCCTACCCTATCTTAGCGTTATCGGGAGTGCTTTTCCTTTATTTAATTAGGAATTTAATCTAAATATTCCTTCTAATAGGTATCTTTTATATACCCTAACTTCTAATAAATAGGATATTATCCTACCTCTAGCCTATTAGGCTTAGATTACTTGCTAAAACGTCTTATATACGCCGTACTATTATTATCCTTCTCTTAGATACTTATAATATAATAATATTCCTCTAGTAGTATATCTTTTACCTTTTCCGCCGTAATATCTAGTGTTATTAACTATAACTAGACTAGTAGGCGGTATTCTTCTAGTAGGGCTATTAATAGGTAGAGGAGCGTGCGTTTATTACCTATTATCTTAACCTTTATAGTATTAATTTACTCCTCTAATACCTTAATATATATTAGGAACTCCGGAATATCCTTAAAAGTACTAGCTGAAAGGGTATAGTATTCCCTTATAAGCCTTATAAACTAGGCGTCCCCTTTAGAGGCGAGTAGCGATATTAAATAACTAATTATTAGATAGCCGTTATTAAATTCCGCCTTAGTTAATTTTCGCTTAACTATAGGACTAATAGTAGGAGTTATAAAATTAGCCGCTTCCTACGCCTTTTCCTCCTATTTTAAAGACTTCTTATCTCCCTTTTTCTAAGTATATTTCTAGAGCTTATCTTTACGTAGATATACCCTAATATTAATAATCTAGTCTAGGAAATTATCCTCCTTTAGGACCGTAATATAAGAAAGACGTATTATTATTAATATTTTCTCTTTTATAACGAATAGCTCTAACGTAGCTAATTACGGATATAATTCTTTATAATAATTAAATAGCGCTAGCTAGGCTTATAACCTATTAAATAGTCTTAGAGGTCTAATAGATAATTTAGCTATACTAGATATCTAAAAAGGTGTATAGGAATAAGACAACGAGACAATATAATTTTATAGACGTGGCCACTCGCTTAGTGTCTTGGCAGAAGGGCTTATTTCCAACACGTCTGAGGTCCTGATGCCTAGTCATCGAATTTGTCGGTCCCCGAGCCAACCACCGCAGCAAGGCTATATTCTCTGCACCTGACCGTATCATTACGGATTGTAGGAATCAGGCATCTAAAGGGCACACTCATACTTTAGCGTCTTGACAGCTAAAGAATGCGGTAGGTATGATATATCTCTTCGAATAATTTGTTAATTCTTTTATAAAACTTGCCAGATGCATCTTCCTAGATAATCAATCAATTCCACATAATTCTATTACTGATACGCACAACTTGAAATGCCTTCGTCCTTGGGTGATCTCTGTACGGAGCTGCAATTGAAGATTATTGAGAAGCTCCTTGGAGAAAACAGCAATGAGGGTCGAAAGACCAAGCACGACAGCAATCTCTCAAGTTGGAGCTGCACCTCTTCTTACTTTCGAGACCTACTTGCACCCTACATCTTCAAGACCATCAAACTCCGGAATAGCCACCAGAGCGGCTCTTCCGTGCTCGAACTTGCCAAGAGTCGATACAGCGAGCTAGTCAAAGAAGTGCATTTTGTTGGCTCGGCCCCTGGTAACGCCCACAGCGCGGACGAAGCGTACAGAGACACCGCAGCCATATTCCCGGAGAGTGTCCACACGGTGGTATCGGATTTGCAGGTTTTTCCAAATCTAGAGACCCTGAGTATCAACTTCAATTACCAGTTCAATGATTGGAGCGAGTGGAGGCGTCGCTGGCGTGCTATCGACGAATGCGAGACCGACAAAGACGTCAAGCGAGCCGAGGAAGAGATTGCCTGGCGCGCATTAATGGCCAAAACTTATGAAGCGATGATACGAAATAAAGCCATCAAGCTCAAGAATCTCGAAATCAGGGAGCTGATGCCGATGAAGATCTCTACCTTTACAAACCCGGCCTTCGGTGCCTTCTTAAGCCGTCTCGAACGATTTAACTTGTTGATCTATGGGGAGGAGTATAACAAGTATGACACCCGCCGATCAAATGCCTGTTACGCATCGATGATGGCGAAGCTAGATGAATATTTCTTCAACCATCTGACGTCCGCCACAGCATTTGCTCTCAAGGCCAGCGAACATTGCCCGTTGGGTTTGAAAGGCAACCGCGGTAGTTATATTCCCGTGGCTTTCTATGACTGTCAGATGCCGCTACTTCAGGAGCTTGATCTGGAGTACATATTCGTATGTCCAGAATTGATGTACTTCCTCCTTGACCATGTACCAACGATAGAGCATTTGTCAATGTACAATTGCTCCAGTAGCATCGGCGGATTTGCGGAGAACGAGATGCATTGGTGCCAGTTCTTCGATGCTCTGACCGATGCAAACCCTGAACGCCTAAGCCACCTTCAAATCACGGATAAAAATAAGGACGCAAGATTCGGAATCCCTCTGACTGCTGAAGAAGTTTACGATGATGATGAGATACGCCCAGAATGTTACCCAAACGAGCCTCATGAAGAAATCGAAGAGGCTTTCGGGATCCTTGAAGCAGAACACGATCAAAGACTATTTGCTCATACCTATTTTGAGATTAAATATGGTACTTTATTGCATGACCTTGCGGAGAACCTCGCTTCATTTCAGCGGGGCGAGGATCAAGCCAGCTATGAGAGGCTGATGCGTATTGTCAACGCGAACGCTACCAGGGGTGGCAGAAGATAAGTTGTTGTTGGCTTCCTTGATGTCTCGAAGAAGCATCGAAGATTATGAAGCCTACGATATGTCCATATGCGATGGCTGAAGATTCGGCGGACGGATTGATCGAACGGATTGATAGGTTCTAGCAAACTGGCAGCAGCTCCATTGGGATCTCAAGCGAACCAGAAGTGCAAACCTCCTAAGTAACTGACTGAAAAGCCAACAGTAGTCTACTCAATCTCGCCTTTCGCGAGTCCGGCATGCGTCCCCCGTCATCATCCAAGGTAACCCCAACACAACGAATCACGATAAGCCAGCGCTGGACGAAAGCGCACAGGATGGTAGAACGACAGCCAGCAATGCTTCATGAGGCGACAGGGCATCACACTCTTCACACAGTATTCTATTCGGACCTTTCTCTTCAGTGCCTTCCTCAGTGGAAGCGATCAATATCGAGAATATATCACTTACTGTACCAAGCAAGCACCATCACATACTCCACAACTACCCCCAAACGATCATGAAGCAATGATGCTCCAACTCGAAAAATCCGCACATTCGCATCGATCCATTCGCCAATCCGATAGCCGCAAAATACCTAGAGACGAGCTACATACCTCCTTGAACATCAGTCAACTATGTAGTTCCTCAAGCTCCTCAAAACAAGATCCAATCGTCAAATGACCAATTAGGTCCACCATCTAACTTCAAAACTTACTATACCAATACCAGAATGTTGATCATAACCCATCATGCCTCCTCTGTCTCCAAACCCTGATCAATTACTACGGTGCCAACCATCCCGGATCCTCAGAAGGTATATGTAGGGACTCGTAGGAATTGCTTTAGATATGTACATGTCGGCGCTTGAGAGATAGGGACTGAAAGCACGCACGTTGCTATAGCGGCGCAAGTGGTAGGAGAGTAGGGGAAGTGAGAGAATTGACGAGTGGTGTAAATCTAGGTTGTGTGGTGCACTGGTGTTGATAAAGGAGGGTCAAGTGGATGGATGATAATATGGCGCCGACGACACATTGAGGAGTGGCTGCGAGCTGGGCATATTTCAGAGGATTCAATCAACGCAGATTATTCATTAGACTGCGTCTGGTACCGTCCATCCTCCATCTACTACGAACGCAGCTTTCAGATCATGCCTGGGTATATGCAAGCTTAGACCTAAGCAATGTTTTCCAATGGCTAACAGTTTGATCAAATGATGCTCCAACGCGGAAATGAGAACGCCTATCAATGCAGTAGTCCATCGCTTCGCGGATTGATCTTTCGAGAACCTGACTCTCATCTCAAAGGCCTCCGGCTCGAATCACTCTCCCTCGCTAGTCCACCGCCATTAATGTCGCCCATATGGATGCCTTCACTGCCATCACTTGTCTTATACGGTCTCACCAAGCCATCCACAGGAGCCGCTTCACCTCTAAGCGGTCCATTTTCCAAATCATGCCCACCATGCCCACCATGCCGGACCACTTCATCATTATTGACATACGTCAAAACTCCGAAGCCTTTGAAGAAGGCTCGGTCGTAGCTCCTCGGTGCCCAAGCCCAGCCTCCGCCTCGGCTAATGGGCATGTGGTACCAGCGGAAGCCTAGCCATGCACTGGCAATGCCTAGTATAGCCCCTGAGATGATATCGAAGCCGTGATGCATGAAATCAGAGTATCTTGTGGAGGAGACGTAGATTGCGAGGCATATGGGAATGAGAGGGAATACCATGAGGTAAACGGGCGGTGCGGCTGCCTGCCTCCGAGCTGGGGTGGTTGGTTGGTCTCCGCTTAGGCTGTGATAGTTGAGGAATGGTATGGTGACTGCCAACTTGGCGCACAAGAATAACGTGAGGTATGTCAAACCAGCGAATGAGACTGTGTTGACAATTAGCTTGGGAAAGAATCAGTGACCGCAAAAGTAACCCACAAGATGAATGTCCACTCGGAAAGCTTCGAAACCCATCGTCCAGCGTCGATCCCGGGTTTCGACAAATGGTCCATGATACGAGATTCTTGCCCTCGGGTAACTGGCTGCCAACTCCTCCAACGGCGCTGCTCAAGAGAAGAGACAGATCTGGATCGCATCGACCAAGTAAATCAGGTCGAGGCTTGCCAAAGAGATTCTTAGAGCCGTTCGTGAGGAAGAAGGCGATTGCTAACGAGAGGGCGAGACCCAGCCAAGCGGCATTCCATTCCCAAAGCTTGCGTTTGAATTGTTTCGATCGTGTAGATCTCTTTCCCGTCACGGGACCTAGTCCGATGAAGATGCAGACAACGAACGTAATCACTGCTGGTATGATGAGACCGATCACGAACAGCAAGCCCGTCGAGACCTTCTCTTTCGCGACGTATGGGAAGGAGATCGAAGAGTCTGTGAGATCGAAAGGTCGTCTGTTAGGTTTGGTCACTGAAAAAGCACCACCGACTGCAGCGATAGCTCTGCGATATGTCAGTTCTCCCCAGAGCGCACGAGCGATCTTTGGTTCGCAGGGGACAATTGCTTACATTATTATGATCCAGTCAAGAACATAAGATGCTATCAATCGCTTAGAAATTCCTCCCGTTCCAGACGCCATGATTGAGGTTGTGTGTCAAGGATTGCTGTGTAGAGAGGACGGACGAAGTTTTCGAGATGAATTGAGAACAAAGGAGAAAAAAGCTGGAAATGATGGCGACGATAAGAATGGTGACGGACGCGCGTTTCTAAAAATACAAATTGCCAAGTCGGGCCAAGCCTCACGGAACAATTGGTCCACCTCGGCCGAGCCGCAGTGTGACAACGGCGAGGGTGGCTGGCTGGCTGGCGAGCTGAGGCTGTAAGGACCAAAAATAGGAGACTTCACGTCTGCTCTTGTCACATTTGATCTAGTTCTACGCACGAAGACAATGTCCTCGGGCTTCCGCATCATCCGCCGGAAATAATGCTGCAACGTATTATCGTAAGCATGCTAACCGGCTCGATGTAAGAGCTGGGTTCATGTATCACTCCTGGCTCTTTGTCACTCTTCATCTTGCGTTGGTCGTCGATGTCCCGAAAGCTGCTGGTGTTTATGTGCCAGGTAAGGCATTCGATCGATTCGTGACAGTCTGGCTGGAGAACGAGGTTGGTGAACAAATATAATTGACGGAGAAAATATTGATAGAAGCTATAGGATGCTTTGGCCGTTGAAGCAAACTCGGACTATAAGAAACTTTCCACGCAAGGAATTCTCCTGACGAATTACTATGCATTGACTCATCCTTCTCAGCCAAACTACATTGCTTCAGTAGGCGGCGATTACTTTGGTCTAGACAATGACAATGCAGTCCAAATCCCCGAGAGTGTTGCTACTGTCGTCGATCTCTTTGAAAGTCAAGGTATCACGTGGAAGGAGTATATGGAAAGTATCCCCAGTCCCGGATATACTGGCCTGAGGACAACCGATGGCTCTGGCCACAACGCCTATGCTCGAAAACACAAGTGCGTCGCTAGGTTGAGCCTTCCTCCCTCCCAACTTGTCGGCTTACATTTAAACACAGTCCGCTCGTGAGCTTTGCCAGTGTTTCGAGCAATCGGTCGAAGGCCCAGAATATCGTCTCCCTTGATCAGTTCGAGATTGATTTACAGTCGCAAAGCCTTCCACAATGGGTTCGTGATGTCTCTTTGCGTACAAGATTTCCTGCCGATAATGAAATACAGATGCACATCTCCCCCAATATGTCAAATGACGGACACGATACAGGCCTTGAATATGGGACTGCTTGGTCGAGAAGTTTCCTGAATCCTTTGCTTCAGAACAGCTACTTTACCAAACGAACTCTGATTCTTTTGACATTGGATGAAACTGCGACTTATGACGAGCCAAATAAGGTTGCCTCGCTTCTGCTCGGAGATATACCAGAAGACTTGAAAGGAACCACCGACGACACCTTCTACACTCACTATTCGGCTTTGGCAACAGTTGAAAACAATTGGAACTTGCCAAATTTAGGCCGCTATGATGTTGGTGCGAATGTTTTCCAGCTCGTTGCCAACACGACCAGGTACAAGAATCAGAAGAATGTCGACACAGCCAAGATCTATCTCAATCAAAGCTATCCAGGGTACCTGAGCAGTTCACACAACATCTCAATTCCGCCTCCTAACGTCGATCTTATTGGAAGCGGTAGTCAAGGAGTCCTTGGCTCCATTGCAAGTGCCTTGGTTAACGGCACAAATTGTGGCAGCTTTTCTACGCCGTACGATGGTTCGGGTATGGTCTTCGAGGCCTTCTCGCCGCCACAATACCAGACCGTACAAGTAAACCCAGAGGCCGGTAGAACTAGCACACCTTGTACGGCCAATAGCCCAAGCACACCGGCGAAGACAGCCGGCTCAATACCGAAACACAGCAGAGCGAATCTGCATCGCACCCTTTTGAGCATGACTGCAGTCCTCTGGGCGCTCGCATAATCTTATGCAGTGCACGATCGAATAAATCTGCGTCAGTATAAAAATCAAGATGCCATCTACAAGGAACGAATATATAGGAAGCATGATCCCACGCTGCCACCCGCATGTGACAGATTTATGAATTCGACCTTTTTGCGATAAACGGGAGATGGAAAGACAGAAGCGTCGCTGCACGCTGACGGGCATCACCTCCTAATCATTTCCGCAACGCCAAACCACTCTCTTTCGGAACTTTCTCTTTTATATTAAGCCCGGTGACGGTGGACGAGGGTTCTCGCAAGGCTGTGCATGGTAACAGCTTTTTCGGGGTGGACCTTGGCAGAATCGTCTATCGTGGCAAGCAACATATCTATCGTCGGCTAACATTGAGACTTGTATCATAAAGGGAAGAAGAGAAGAAGGATCAATGTGGCTTCAAAAATCCCAATCTCCTTGACTGTAATACTTCCATGCCGTGTGATTCGGCCGTGGGCCCGACAGGTGTATCAGTATGTTGTATTGCATTTCCTGGAAAATCCCCAAACAGTAAGCAAAGGATTTACAAGCAATTCGGCATTACACTGTGTAAAATAAGTAACGGGGAGTATGACGACATGCCAGATCAACAGCGGTGCCTGGGAAGAAGTTCCGAAACGGCCCTAGTCGAGGACTTTTCATTTTCAAAGCTCATCTCACTTCAATCTCAACTCACCAATTTCAACTCACCACGGTAGATCAGCCACGGTCGTTCACACTGAAACAGTCCCTCAATGCCAGTAACAAGACAAGGTAGATCCCCTAAAGAAGCATCGTATCGCGGCGAGTCTCACAGAGATGCTTCTGCCATCATACTAACCAGCGTTTGGTAAGTCTCGAACCTCCAGTCCCCATACGATGTGACCGCGGACGATTGGCATGCACATTGGCATGATGAGGATGAAGGTCTGTCACCCAATAGCCTCCAACTACACTATACGTAAAGTGCATCGCTGACCATCACAGCCGAGCGCCAGAAGAGAATCAAGCGTCTTGACTGGTACACAAGACCTGAAGACTTTGCCACAGTCGGGTACCGTGGTCTTCATCTGCACAAGATAGAGTACTCCGCTGCCGACCACGAACGACTGATTCGTCATCGGGCCGCATTTGCTCCCCCAGCGGTACACAAAGTGAGGTGCCCTTTTGTCCAAGGCACTTGCCCTCACGATACTCAATCTTCGTGCGTAGGCCGACAACCAGACCAGCTCTCGTCTATTTGGGGACGCAGAGCCTAAAGTGAGAATACCCGAAGCCCCCAAAGCACCCTTGACGGTCAGGGTGCATTCATCGCCAGTCATTGCAGCTCCAACAGCGACACCACCGCATCTTAGAGGACTATCAGCATGCTCTGGTACGTGCTGTGTCCGCTCAGATGTCAAGGGCCAGGATCTGGTGAACCACGCTCTGGGTGCTGAACCGAGAACAGCAGCAGCGGCCCTGGAGAATGGCGAAGTCACTTCACCTTCTTCAATATGGTGCCACGCCACTAGTAAGTCCCCTGCGCAAGGCATCACATTAATACTTCAGCTGCTCACAACAAACGTCATTATAGAATCTTGCCTTACTTCTGTTACTTCCCCGGCAGCAACTGCTGTGAGGGAAGACCATCCCTCAAGTCACGACGAACAGTTGCAGCACATTCAACCTACTGACGACGTGTGTCCTATTTGCGAAGGCTCGTATACGCACGATGAGCCAGGCGTGAGTACGCCATGTTGCGGTCTGCTCGTCCACCAGCTGTGCAACTTCGAAGCCTTAGAGGAGCACGGAAGGTGTCATGGCTGTCATGGAGCTCAAGACCCGGCCGAGATGCCGGAGCCAGGGTCTCCATCTATGACGGAAAAGTATATTTGCCATTTTGTTACAAAATCACACAGCTTCAGTACCTGCTCTTTGAAATCGGAGCAGGGTGAAGCGGCGCGTTGCGCCATCACAATGACCCTACGTGAATATGTTGAGAGTCAAGCCGAATCACGCTTTCCAGCCAGCTCAGTTGCGACCAATGTATCTTCGGCGTCACTTTCCTGGCTGTCGTCTGCAGAAGATAGCGACAGTGATGAGGAAGACTCTGTTTCAAGTAAGGGAACCACTGGAACCCCCATGACCTCTGCGAACTCCCTTCAAAAGTCGATTACCCTGGCCAGTGAAGAGACTGAACCCACGGTGCCGGCGGCGTGTAATCGTGGTACGTTCTGTCCATTGCATCTGCCATCCGATCGGGCTAACAAATATAGGTGCGATGAAGATCCTCAATGCTGCGACAGAATACCTGGTGGATGCTTGTCACAGACTCGGCATATGTGTAGATGAGGAGTTCAAAGACACGATTGTCGAGAGGATCTTAGCCGGTCTAGACAGTACAAAGGGGCGTCCCTCATGTACGGCGAGTATCAGAAATACACCTCGATTAGGTCCAAGCTCCAGGCAGCCCTCATCTCATCTTGCTCCATCTGAGTCCAGCCTTTTTTAATCAAAGGCATCCACCACTATCTACGGTCAAGCTCGAGCCTGTCTTAAGATAAGACGTCGGAATATTCTTGCGAACAAATGCCTCGTCCTCTACAAGCTATTACGTCCAAAGCATGAAGCTGCAGACGCAAAACAGATCCGGCCATCAAATTCGATGGACGTTCTCGAGCCGCAAAGGGAGATATAAGAATAACAGTGAAGCCGACGTTGATCGTAGGACATGGTTTTCGGCTGTTAGGAGACCAGAAGGGAGCTTGGAAGATTTGAACATCACGCCATGTTGGGAAGGTACCGTCCATTGTACGTACACACACAGGTCTCGTTGAACATGGACATGAACAGTCGCAGAAGCTCGCAGATGCTATCATGGAAAGAAAGAATAGGAGGCGTGGTTCTATTTTGTTGGTTTCTATCAGCTTTCAGTGTCTACGCGTGCAACTCAAATCTTCGCACGTCTGCCTTAGCTAGATAATACAACACAAAACAATACAGAATATCATACATCGTCCATACCCACACCCACACCCCTCCCCATCTCCCCATCCACCATCCACCACCCACCTCACCCCGTCGCCACATTCCCCCCACCAGCACCACCCACCCCCCTCACAAACCGATCCCACCAACCATCCACCTCCCAAACCACAACCGCAACCCCATCCTCCCGCCCCACAGTCGCATACCCACACCCATTCGCACACCTAGCCCTCACATACCCCGCCCCCTCCACCAACTCCCCCCACCCCACCTCCTCGCTCTCGGGCCACACATCCATCGGCAACCCGGGCACCTTAACCCCCGCCTGCTCGAACATCTTCATCATCACGATCGCCACGACGCACTGGCCGCTCACGTATCGTTTCGGGATGCGGATTGTGCGATCGTCGGCGGCGGCGCTGGAGAAAAGCGCGCTGCTGTGGCCGTTGGCGGAGTAGGTGAATTTTCCGGGGTGGGGGGGGAGGGTGGAGCCGTCGTGTGAGAGGGCTTGGAGGGCGGTGGTGCAGTCTGGGGTTATGAGGAGGGAGGGGGGGTTCCAGCTGGGGTTGGGGACGCAGTTGCGGATGGAGTGGCCTGTTAGGTTTGGGGGGGGGATGAAGGCTGTGAGGTTTTGGGGGAGGAGGAGGGCTGTGATTGTTGTTGTTGTGCCGAGGAGGAGTGTGAGGGTTGGCGGGAGGTGGTGAGGGTGCATTGTTGGGGTTTTGACGGGGGAGTGGAGATGCACGGTGGTTATGGTGAAAAGTGGAGGGTGTCGGGATGTTTATGTGGAATGGGGACCCCCCACGATCATGCGATCTGGGATTTTGATAGCCGCGTTGGGTTGCGAGATTGATGGGGGAAGTCGCTAATAGGTTGGTGTTGATCCGCTGAGCAGGTCTTTCGCTTGTGGTTTGTTGCGAGGAAGGGAAAATATGTGAAGGGCGAGATTGTGTCCTATTGTACGTGGTACCATTGTAGACGAAAGGAGGCGACAGGTGAAGGCACTCGTGGTCTTGAAGACTTTACTCATTTCGGGATTTGATCCAGAGGCTCCAAAGGCTGAGTGCCACGTGAGTACGCCTTCCAGCAGAAGGACAAATTGGTCCAAAGGAGAGTTTAGAGCAAGAACTTCACAATAGGAGTAGCTGACGTGCAAAATATCCAACGACGGGCGTGATATCCCATATAAGGCGCTCTGAATCACTGTTGCATTTCCGATGATCTAGTTGTAGTCGCTGTACTTGATCACTGTGTCCATTGCCCGCCCTCTTTGACCCAATGGATCAAGCTGAGTCCTCGCCGATTTTCAGTATTCCTCACGGAGACATTTTGGACTATATTCCCAGCAGGGAACGCCACATTGAAGGTCAAGCTGCAGTCGCTTTTTCAAGTAGGTCCTGTGACCCTATGACATTTCTGAATTCTATCTCTTGACCTTGCGCAGACGAGTAAGTTGCGAATCTAGACATTGAGGTGTGACTCCAGTTGAAGTTTGCCTGCAGGTTAGGCGCTGTGGTCATACCGGCAGATGCTCGCATAAAATCTCTAACATCATATAATAGTTGTTGTGCTTGAGAAAGTAAAGAACAATGGGGTGGAAATATCTTGCGTATTGTATGCATCAATGACAATCTCCTGTCAGGACAACCTTCCGGAGGCCGGTTTAGATGGTTGGAGAAGGGGTAGTGAAAGCATGAGACTCAAGAATAATGTATAACATCTATCTGTGCCACTGGACATGTGTGCGACAGCCAGCCACAATGGATGGAGTACACTTGGAACCTCTTTGCACGGGCTTACATATGTATCTACCTGGATTAGTCGTCTGTCCACAAGATATGATGAGATCTTGAATTTCTGGCGGACACAAGCACGTGACAGGAGAGATCGCCACGGTGACTTGGCAGGCTAACCGTCCCAGGAAAGACGCCATCTCCATGCATCTCAATGTCGACAATGGAGGCATCAACCATCGCCCTCTCCATCACGCAGTCATAACGAGTCGTAAGCTACTCCGCCATTATCGCCTAACGCTAGTGGCTCGACATACATAGCTGATAAGGCCGAGCAGTATCTCCCAGGCCTTGCGTGGCTAGATCTGGACTTTCGCCTCCGCCATGGCGGTCCCCAAGAATACCCTCTTTCGTTCGGCGGACATGTCTCTAACCCAGCTCTACATTTCGAATGAAATTGGTCGAGATGTTGTGAGCGCTTTGGGCGAAGTGGGCGAGGTCCAGTTCCGAGATGTATGTACTGCCCTTTCAATATAGTCCGAGTCACTAGCCGCAGTTCCACGACAAGCACAGCGCCTTCGATAGCATACCACTGGAAACATGTTGGCTGATAATTCTCCTCTCACAGCTCAATTCCGAAACCACTGCTTTCCAAAGAACCTTTACGCAGGAGATACGGAGACTTGACAATGTCGAGAGGCAGCTTCGTAAGGACCACAGAGCGCCCCCAGTGTGTTCATCTACTAACATAAGATAAGGCTATTTTCAGACTCAAATTGAGAAAGAGTCAATACCTATAAGACCACGACACGAATTCACAGATATACTGGCAGCACCCTCGGCTTCGGAGATCGACGAGCTGGCGGACAGAAGCGAAAGTCTGGAGCAGCGAGTGGCATCTCTGAACGACAGCTTCGAAACGCTGAAGAAACGGGAAGTAGAGCTCACCGAATGGCGATGGGTCCTGACGGAAGCTGGAGGCTTTTTCGATAGGGTAGGTCGATCAAAGATGGCGTCTTCTAAGCTTTCGCTCAAGCTGATAGGCATTCAAGGCTCACGGGAACGTCGACGAGATCCGGCAATCCACAGACAATGATGAGGCTCCACTACTTGAGGACGTCGAGCAGCAAGGAAGAGGTCAGAATGGAGACGCCTCTGGACAGCATTCGCTTTCGGTCATGAATATTGGCTTTGTCGCTGGAGTAATCCCACGCGGTCGTATAGCGGCTTTCGAACGGATTCTTTGGAGAACCCTTCGAGGAAATCTCTATATGAACCAGTCCGAGATACCGAAACCGATCGTTGACCCTGTCAATGGTGAGGAGATTCACAAGAATGTCTTCGTCATCTTCGCCCACGGCAAGGAAGTCATTGCCAAGATACGTAAGATTTCGGAGTCGCTGGGCGCTGATCTGTACAGTGTGGATGAGAACAGCGAACTGCGACGGGAGCAAATCCACGAAGTCAATACTCGACTGAGTGATCTGGCGAGCGTTTTGCGAAACACTAAGAACACCCTCGATGCTGAGCTTACTCAGATTGCAAGGAGCCTTTCCGCGTGGCAAGTCGTTATCAAGAAAGAGAAGGCTGTATACCAGACGCTAAATCGGTGCTCTTACGACCAAGCAAGGAAGACTCTCATAGCCGAGGCTTGGGTGCCTACGAACTCCTTATCGCTGATCAGGTCGACCCTACAAGATGTCAACGATCGAGCTGGCCTCTCAATACCTACAATCGTGAACCAGATCAAGACTTCGAAAACGCCGCCTACATACAACGTCAAGAACAAGTTCACGGAGGCCTTTCAAACCATCATCGACGCCTACGGGACTGCCAAGTACACCGAGGTCAATCCAGGATTGCCTACTATCATCACGTTCCCCTTCCTGTTCGCTGTCATGTTCGGCGATTTTGGCCATGGGATAATTATGTTCTGCGCTGCGCTCGCCATGATCTACTTCGAAAAGCCAATGTCGAAATCGAAATTGAATGAGCTCGTCGCGATGGCCTTCTACGGACGCTACATCATGATGATGATGGGTCTCTTCTCCATCTACACAGGTCTCATATATAATGACGCTTTTTCCAAAGCTCTGACGCTATTCCCCAGTCAATGGGAATGGCCGCAGGATTTCACAGTGGGGCAGACAGTAGAAGCCAAATTGAAGGATAACTACAGATACCCGTTCGGACTGGACTGGAGTTGGCATGGGACCGATAATGACCTACTGTTCTCGAACAGCTACAAGATGAAGCTGAGTATATTGATGGGTTGGACACATGTATGCGCATCGACCCAGAAGTCTCAGAGTTATACTGACTGCATCAGATGACTTATTCTTTATGCCTTTCTTGGATCAATGCGCGCCACTTTAAGTCCCCAATAGACATCTGGGGCAACTTTGTACCAGGCATGGTCTTCTTCCAGTCCATCTTCGGCTACCTAGTCTTCACCATCATCTACAAGTGGTCCATAGACTGGTACGCCATTGGTCGTGCGCCTCCCGGATTGCTGAACATGCTCATCTATATGTTTCTGCAGCCAGGCACCGTCGATCCAAAAGAACAGCTCTATCGAGGACAGAAAGAAGTCCAGGTAGTACTACTACTCATCGCCGTGGCTTGCGTCCCTATACTGCTTCTTCTGAAGCCATTGTACCTCCGCTATGAGCATAATAAGGCCCGCGCGATGGGCTACCGAGGCCTTGGCGAGACTTCGAGGTTCAGTGCGCTCGATGGAGATGATGAAGATGGCCACGTCATGAATGGTGGGCGTGACAGCATGGGTTCCGACAACGAAGCCAATGCCATGATCACTGAGGACATTGGCAACGAAGAGACCGAGGAGTTCGAGTTCTCGGAAGTCATGATCCATCAGACCATCCACACCATCGAATTTTGCTTGAACTGCGTTTCACACACGGCCTCCTACCTCCGATTGTGGGCTCTTTCACTTGCGCATCAGCAGCTATCCGTCGTCTTGTGGGACATGACTATTGGGATTGCCTTTGGATTCAAGGGAGCCCTCGGAGCTTTCATGGTTGTCGTCTTCTTCTACGTTTGGTTCTTCCTGACGCTTGCTATCCTCTGCGTAATGGAGGGGACGAGTGCCATGTTGCACAGCCTGCGTTTGCATTGGGTGGAGGCCATGAGCAAACACTTTATGGGAGATGGGATTGCCTTTGAACCATTTAGCTTCAAGATCGTGCTGGAAGAAATGGACGAGGAGGGTTAGGGATAGGCAACGCTTAGGGTGCTGGTGTCTCGGCTCTGTAGTTATAAAAGTATATAGGTACACATCATGTCAGGATGACAATATTTACAGCTCCTGTGAACTTTGACATAGATAAAATCATAGCTTCTATAACGTTCCCGAGTTGTCTGAGATGCCGTATAAAGACTCTATGCCCGGCACAGCCACTTATTGTCGCGTGCTCTTGTGGATCCAGGATTTATGCACTGTGACGTCCGCTGTCCCAATCCCAACGGGGATCTTCGTCTGAAGTCCGATTCCCCATCTTCTAGAAGCATCTTCGGCAGTTCTGCATCTTTACCCTGAACATAATTCTTCAATGATTATATTCAGCCACTTGAGACTGCACACGATACAGGCACAGACTGTATTTCCCTGATTCTGGCATTGCTGCGATATAGTGCCTTGGCTGGCGGACAAATCTGTACAGTCAGAGCCATATATGGTATTGCCAGTCTCTTCTCGCAACGTTGGGAACCCCTCTATGATATCCTCCAAAGTACCACATACATGTTTTCAGCCTCAGGACTACGCCTCCCGATCCTACAACAGATCCGCGCCTCCCGCCATTTGGAGAACAGCAAATCGAACTTCGTCTCGGAGTCACATCAGCATCAGTTGGCTGATCTACGCAACAAAGGAGTGGGAAAGGGAGCTTGATAAGCCATCTCAAGGCATCTCGAAGCCAAAATGGCAAGGAAGAAACAGCTCGTCCCCATGGTCAATTGGGTCTACGATATGATACTCTGGGCGATGTCCGTCCTCGTGGACCTCTTCTTCAGAGAAGTGCACCCTAGAGGATCATGGAAAATACCCAGAAAAGGGCCGGTCATCTTCGTTGCGGCACCACATGCAAACCAAGTGAGCAGGCCTCCCGGGATCTTCGTCTCTCGCTGCTTGAGCTGACTTGCCAAGTTTGTCGATCCTCTCATCCTGATGCGAGTCATCAAAATGGAAGCTGGCAGACGCATTGCCTGGCTCATCGCGGAGAAGTCTATGCGGAGAAAGTTCATTGGAGGAATCGCCAAGGCAGCCGGTGCAGTATCAGTTGGAAGAGCTCTGGACAGTACGAGGGCGGCCACAGGAAAGATATATCTACCGGACCCGACCAGCGATGCTACACTTGTTCGTGGTGTGGGTACCCAATTCGAGAAGGAGTGCCAGGTTGGCGGGTTGCTGGTATTGCCGTCAGTCAATGGCACTGCGGCGAGTACTGAGATCTTGGAGATCCATGGCAACGAAGAGATCCGGTTGAAAAAAGAATTTAAAGGCGATGTAGCAATAGGCCAACTAACAGGCTTGAGGAAAGAGAATGGAGACATCCATCTGGAGAACGGCGATGCCGAAAAGGCGCCGGACTTTGAGGGGACCAAATACAAGACTGCGCCCAAGGTAGACCAGTCTAAGGTCTACGATGCGGTATTCGAGCGGCTACAGGCTGGGGGGTGCGTGGGGATCTTCCCTGAAGGTGGAAGCCATGATAGGACGGAGCTTCTTCCTTTGAAGGGTAGGTCCCTTGACAGGCTGCTACATCCTGGCAAACTCATTGGCTAATGCAAGTTCAGCTGGTGTTGCAATCATGGCTCTTGGCTCTCTTGCAGCAAATCCCAATTCTGGGCTGAAGATCGTTCCCTGTGGTATGAACTACTTCCACGCTCACAAGTTCAGATCAAGGGCAGTAGTTGAATTTGGTCCTCCTGTTGATGTTCCTATGGAGCTCGTGGAAATGTACAAAAGCGGTGAAAGGCGAGAAGCAACACGTCGACTGCTGGAGACGGTCTATCAGTCTTTAGTGGCAGTAACAGTGACCAGTCCTGACTACGACACTTTGATGGTCTGTGCATGTTCCCTTCATCTGCAAACGCAATGCTAACATCAGATAGTTGATACAAGCTGCTCGACGACTTTATAATCCATCAGGTAAGAAATTACCACTGCCCATGATTGTGGAACTCAACCGGAGGCTCGTAAAGGGTTACACACAGCATAAGGATGAACCTCGGATCATGAACCTGAAAAAGTCTGTCAACGAATACAACAAGCAACTATGGCTTCTCGGGGTTCGAGACCATCAAGTGGAGTACGCCAAATTTTCCATTATACAAGTCATATCCAGCCTGATCTATCGGTTGGGAAAGCTAGCTATCATGTCTATCGGGACTCTACCAGGTCTCATTCTTTTCGCACCCGTGTTTATCGCTACTAAGATCATATCGATCAAGAAATCACGAGAAGCACTCGCAGCCTCCACCGTCAAGCTTCAAGGGCGAGACGTGATGGCCACTTGGAAACTCCTCGTAGCAATGGCTTTTGCACCAACCCTCTACGCTACCTACACGATACTCCTCACTTGGTGGACGTACAAAAACCGGGTGCAAGGCTACATGCCTGACTGGGTTCCCCTCTGGATGGTCGTGGCTTTTGGGGTCGTCTTCTTCCCCTCCATCACCTTTGCCGCCCTTCGCATCGGCGAGACAGGCATGGACATCGTCAAATCTCTCCGCCCACTCATCCTCTCACTGAACCCTACATCCTCCAACACCCTGGTCAAATTACGCCATAAGCGCGAAACACTCTCCCGCGAGGTTACTGACGTTATCAATACATTCGGGCCGGAGATGTACCCTGACTTCGATTCCGCCCGCATCGTCGCCGACCCGTTCCGTGATCCCCAAGAGACCCAGTCTCCCAAATCACCGCGCGGTCATGCTCGGACTCCCTCAACAGGTGTCAACTCTGGCACCCCGCCATCTACTAGTGGCGATCACGCGAGTATCGGCGCAGGCTCCTCAACCCAAGGAAATCTGCCACGCAACGAGTCCTTCCACAACCTCGGCAACATCGGTCTCTTCGCCTCTCGCCCACCGAGTCGCAGTCGCAGCCGAAGCAGCTCGAGCGGTGGACTCGCCGGCTCTGGTGGCTTCCCGGTGAAAAGTTTCAGTATCATCAGTAGCAAGGAGACCTTGGACGAGGTCAGCCAAAAGATCCGAGGCGCGATGCGAGAGCGGGGTAAGGAGAGGAGAAGGAAGAGCGAGGATGGGAGTGGGAGCTGGGAGTTTGCGGATAGTGGGACGGGGAGTGCCACGCCTGATAGCGTTGCCGAGAAGAAGGAGGTTTAGGTCATATTGTTGTTTGGTGCACGGTCTCTGGCGGTTGTTTTTTTTAGCGTGGTGTTTCGGGGCCATGGACACTGTTTAGGGGCTTTGGGTAGGAGGTTTGGCGCGGAAGAAGGGCGTTTGCAGGCTTTTGTATACGCTGGGAGGCTTGTGTCTCTTCTTATCATATATAGTTAAGTCGGGTTTGTAACGATATCTGCCGAGTAACAAAGATACGTAGCCGTGCATGTAATCATTAATGGTGGAGTGTGTAATCTAGACATAAAGATATCCATTGCAACGATATCCCCTTATGTAAATGACTGATAGATGGTTGCGACCCGAGTTTACTGTATGCACCAAACGCCGTCAAATGCTACCAACCCAAGAACGCCATCCGTGAAGCTTTGACGTCCGTCACCACTGTACAGCAATATACAAAGCTCACACGAGCCGCCATCCCGATATCGTAGACCTCGAAGAGACCACAACGCAAGTATCATCCGTTCCTCGCCCCAACCTGAGCACATCCCCCATTCTCAGAAAATCCCATCTTCAACAGTCCCCACTATGCCCTCCCGCTTCCACCCCCCACACCGCATCATACGCCTCACTCTCGCTCATCTCATTTATAATCCCCCTTCCTCGGTCCCCTAATCTTCGGATATAGACGCATAAGATGATAATTGATCGTGTTTTTCTTCTGCGACTTCGCTTTCTACATTCCCCAGGTGCGTTAGCTCAACTCCTTAAATCCCCCCCCCTTCCCTCTCTCGATCCGCCTCCTCCTCCTTCGTAACCCATTACAGTCATGGGTTGTGGGGGTGTAACCATACCGGCGCATCCATACAAGCTCTCAAATTCTGCTCCAGCATCGCACAGCCCGCCGCTGCATTGTTGCCCGAAGAGGCCCAGCAAGCTGCCATTGATCGAAAGAGGGTCAGCTGTTTGGTGCTTGTGCTTTTTTCTCGAAGTGTGGATGTGGGGCAGGGGTGATGTTACCCAACACGGAGGTCATGATGCCTACGCATGGATTCGGCCCCGGTTGGTTGGGGCGACGGATGCGGAGTTTGGGGAGGGGAGGAAGGCGGGGCGGGGCGAGTTTGGTGCTGCTGCCTTTGGGGGGCATGGTTGGTAGGTTCAGAGAGAAGGAGGGTGGTCAGGGGAGAAGCATTGTGATGGGTGGGAGGGGTGTTTGGATAGGAGGGTGTCTGGACTTGTGGATTGGATTTCGATATGTAAATGCCAAGACGCGCTAAAGATTCCGCAGTCTTGGCATGTTTACTTCCTCCAGAAGAGCGGTCTTCTCGACTCTTTGTCGCAGTACCTTATGCATTGCAGTTTTAATGGATGGTGTTTGTAGCGTTTGGATAGCTCCTTGATACACATTGTATTACTACGCATCAGTGATATCATTAGCGCACAGCAGCACAATTGCCGCAATGGCAGAGCAATCAGAGCTGCCTGCATGGTCAGTCGTGCCTGCCTCAAACGCCCAAGATACGCCGATAAATGTCTGCTAATCTCATCACAGGCAATCCAACGACACCACCTTCGCATACCAACCAGATGGCCCTGCGCGTATACCGCGAGGTTGGGAACGCGCGCCGAAATCTCCCTATGGTAGTCGTCACGGGGGACGCAAAGTCTGGAAACGGTTCGGACCTCTGCCGAGAGATCATGACGAGAAGCATGGAGAGGATCTGGAGTGTTCGGGAGAGGTTACAGCTGTGCTTGGGGATGCTACCAATACTTCGAGATCTGTGAAGAGGATGCGGGTGAAGGGTGCGGCGGGGAGCGCGGCGGAGGGGAAAGAGAATAAGCCGGCCACATATCTTGCTACCTTGCGTGACAAGGCTCAGGGAACGCCGAGACGTGAGTTGATTTGGATGTCTTTTGGTGATGTGTAGAGCTGACAGGCGACTCGGTTTAGGGAAACAAGCCCCGCGCAAGAGTCTCAAATCGGATCATGCAAGACTTGAGATAGATGATGGGGATGGTGGGACCGCAACAGAGTCTGCAGTGAATGAGAATATGGGTCAAGAGGAGGTACGAGAAGATACTCTTCGTCCTTCACAAAGTCCGGTGCTGGAGGATGTTCGTGAGCTGCTTGGCTCAGCGAGCACGATACGCATTGGTACTGATGACGATGATGCGTCGACTGGTAATGGTGACAAGACCCGACTCCACATGAGTGAGACCCTTTATGAGGCAGAATCAACGGACCTACCAGATACCTCCAAACCAGATGACTCAACACCAGAAATTGGCCACAAGGAAGAGCCAATCTTACTTGAAGATACAACATATGGTCAAAGGGAACGTCCTGAACATCCACAATTAGGCCCCTTATCTCCAATCGTACCAGAGCACTCGGCACAAGCTACGTCGATTGAGAAACCTTCCGTACACGTATCTGACGCAGAGGCCGTCGTCCACAAGACCACTTCTTCCTCACAGTCAAAGCTGAAGGCCACTACAACCTCACCTGGGCATGCTATCATGAAGAAAGCTGAGCAACCTTCGCCCACTCAGCTGGAAGCTGACGAGATAATTCAAGAGGATGTAGCATCCAACGCACAGTCGGACCCCTCATTGTTACATGTAACGACGCCAACAGTCGCTAGTGCTGCAAAGTCACGGCCAAAGCAACTGCTAGACGCACTTTCACCTGGAGGAAGCCCACAGATTGGAACCAGTCTCCTAAGAAGAGAAAGCCTACGCAGAAAAGAATCTCCGACCAAGAAAAGAGAGTTACGAAAGACTAAGAGTCCGAAAAAGAGGAATACTCTGTCAAGGAGAGACACATTGCAAGAACGCGAGATACTGCAAAAAGTGATCGCCGAGACGAACCAAGATCCCAGCCCAGGAGACGGTGATCGTGAATTCAATGGGGTACCATTTCCTTCAAGCGATGACTTCGTCCCAACAATTGAGCAAGATCAGCACGATGAACAACGTGCCAAGTCGGAGAGATGCGCTGATGAGAAACAGCCTAGAGACAATATTATCACTGGCGCGGAAGGTCATGTCCTCGTTTGTGATCATGCTCAGGTCGAGACGGAACTGCACAGGGCGAAGGAGGCTATTGAGGTCTTTGAACAGTCGACAAAAAGCGAGGCAATGGATTCCTCCATCCCAGTCCCGTATGCCGAAGCTGAAGAGGTGAAGGCTCTTTATCAAGCGAACGAGATGATCGCAAAAGCAGAGCTTGAAGAAGCAGCACAGAAAGTCGAGACCATTCAAGAGCAGAGTGAACAGGCATCCAGGATGACACGATCAGGAGCGCGCTTCAGTGACGACACTAGTATGCTCAGAGACTTTCTCAACCGCGCACAGGCTAGTAAAGCAGCGAAGATACCTACCTTGTCACCACTGGAGGCGGCAGAACCCCAGACTTCTCCACGTCGTTCTCCACGTAAGGCGCATGGACCTCGCAGAGGCAAGATCTCCACGCCACAGAAGTTCGGAGGTATCGCCAATCGACCCGGAACACCACCTGATCTGGCGAAATCTGAGGAACATGAATCCGACGATGCCGAAGAAATTACCGCGACACCCACATCGTGTCGACGAAGCACAAGAACACGATTACCAGCACCTTCAATAGCTCCCCCAGGCGCACCAAGCTTCATTCCTGTGAGGAGAGCCGACGGTGCCGATCCTGTGGTGTTGCAAAAATCGCGAGCTCAAGAACTTGCGATTGTCACACGCGCCAACACTCGACGCAACAAGGGTCAATCGAGACCGCCCATTCTGGCGTTAAAAGATCTCCCGACAGATCTGGCCGAGCCAGTGAGTGGGAGGCAGGGTGCAGAGGGTGTGAAATCGGTCGGCTGGGCGAGAACACTGGCACGCTACCAGGACCCCAAAGAGCTAGCAGATGAGGTTGAGGAGGGCAAGCCCATGGTACGAAGGATGCGAGGTCTAGGTGCGGTGAATGGTACGCCAGCACCGAAGAAGACTACGGGGACGGTCGGCAAGGCGAGTGGTACGCCAGCGCGTCGAGGCAAGGTCCGGTGACGGTGGGGAAGCAGGGCAAGCTGGGTTGGCAGTACAGATCTTCCACGATGTTGTAACCTGATGTGGTGTAGATGTAGGTAGAGAATCTGGGGTAATTGGCTTGTCCTCATGTGGTCTAAGATGTGTGTATGCGAGCCTATGGAATCATAGTGGAACCCAGATTATGCTTGAACCATTGGCCGTGACAGGTAGGCGCTTGCGCATACCCCAGGTTCTTTAAACAGCACAGACAATGCATACGGGTCTGAGCGTCTTGGTAGTCTTCCTGACCCTTCACTTTATAGAACTCCATTAGAAAGGCTCGAAAAGGAGGCGAAAGGAGCAGACATTACCATAGACAATTACGGTTAGAGTGAGTCGGGGAAATCTTCCGCCATTAGCCGCGCCTAAGAAATGTCTCCCAAAAATTGAAAGTGAAGGTGCGGAAACCTCCATTCTTTCATTATTCTCACAAAGGAGAGTAGGTAATGAAGCGGTACTCGTATGATGACCAGTGCTACCTACACGAATCATGTTGGAACTTTCTTCTAAAGGGAAAATCCTGCACTGGCACGTGGACCAGCGACCAGAGCCCAACGTCGTTCTTGTTATGTCAGAACAGGCAAAAATGGACATCGCGAAACGGAAAGTATTCTTTAATCTTCACCAATGACGGGATGATGCCATTGACTTTATTTTACATGTCGACTGGAAGGCGTCTGACTCACATAACATCCCATTCTTTGATACGATCATGATGCTTTGCTCTTGTTCATGCTCACTGGTGATTCACTCCAGTCGTCGTTGTGAATGAAGGAGGTTCTACCGCCTTCGTGTGTTCAATCTGTCCGCTTTTCATTTCAACCCTCAAGACACTGAGTTACATCTGTGACCCCTCAATAGCACAAGTTCAACTGCAATACTGTCTCTCATTCATAGGTCTACTTGGCATCAGTACTAATACCGAGTCTGTCTCCCGTCGCCTTCCAGGCATCTCCAGTCTCCTGTACTGCCCTTCCAGTACCACCTCAGTGATACTACATCTTGCCTGCCGAATCTAGAGACCTCAAAGCGATCACCCTCTAGACTACTTCGTTCTTACCGCGACGCAGATCAGATCCGACAAGCATTTCCTACTGTGACAATGCAATACCAAGCATCGCATTGTCAGAGACTCACCAATCGAAGAAACTCATCTCCACATATTACCCCAGCTTCTGCGCATGAGCCTCCTCGTGCAGAACGCACCAGCGGCGGCCGGACCGTTGTCACTGCCGACAAGCGCTCCATCGATCTCAGACCTCTGACGGATAATCTGGAGAATGCGCAAGCGTCACGTCAGAGCTGCGAAATAAGAAAAGGATCATGGTCTTCAGTGAAGGAGGACGAAGGCGGTAAGCTGCAGGACCACCCGCGCTTGACACATCTTTTTCACATCCTTTACCTAACATCATTGTTCTGACATTCATCATGGGGTCAGGCATTGCTCAATCCTTCCTCGAGTCCGTCAGTACCTCCGCCGGCAAGCCTCAAGAGGCCGACCATGATGCCGGCAGCCCTACCGGCAGCGCCACCTGCGACTGTTGCTGCCGCTGTGGGAGAAGCACGAAATGGCCGCCACTCGGCCCTGGCCGTGGGCGTAGAAGCCAGAGCTATACCGCGTCAAGGTCAGGCATATCGGAGCTTTCGGGCTGGGATCTCGAGCTTCCTCGGAGACAGGAACCCAGAGAGATTGAGCCGCCGAAACACTACGGCCCGGGCGAAGCACCTCTGGAGAGACTGCCTGTCGAGATATTAGGTAAATTGTCATGTCACCAACTCCTGACCAGTGCTGATTTCTTGACAGACGAGGTTGTTTCGCAGCTTGCTATTGACCTGCCTCCTACCGCCTACGGTCCCCGTAATGTCGACCTGATCAGTTGCCTTTTGACGTCGAAAACCATACGCGTTGCTACAATCACTACACTCTACGGTAGTATCACGCTTCCTCACTCTTCGATCTTTGCCAAATTTTTCAAGCACATATCCGCCCATCCTGGTCTGGGGAAGATCGTGAGGAGGTTGGACCTCTCTCACTTCACGTCTGTGGGTCTTGGCCGTAGCAGGCAATCAAACTCGGAAATCCAGAATCTTACGTCCAGCACATTACTCAAAATTCTTGACCTCACCCCGGCTATCCGAGAGGTGCTTCTCCAAGAGAACCTTGACGATGATATCGACGAGAATGTCCTCCAGAAGCTCTTCTTCGGTCTCCCTAAGCTCCGAGCTGTCGACTTCTGTGCTTCGTCCTCCCAGTCCTTTGTTGACGCTTTCTCTCTTACATTGAGTCGGCCCGTGGATTTCCCTCCAGCCATGCTCAATATCCGTCGACTGGGCCTCCACGAGTGTTTTACCCTGCCTAGCTCCGTCTTCGAGTCGCTACTCCCACGTCTCCCGCAGCTCACACACCTTGACGTTTCTCATACGCGTATCACGGATTGCGCACTCCAAGCTATCTCTCGCTCTGCGACGCTTTCCCACCTTAATCTTGGTCGATGTACTCAGATTACAGGTGAGGGGGTGGTTGACTTCCTCATCTCGCACCCTGCCGTTAAACACCTTGTCTATCTCAACCTCCACTGCGACATCTCGCGTTACCGGTTGCTATGGGAGCCAGACGTCGACCGCCTACTCCCAGCATTACCGTCGACTCTCCTGTCACTTAATCTCAACGGCGCACACATTCATCGCCACCATCTTGCGCAATTGCTTCCTCTGACTAAGCATCTCGAGGAGCTCGGCATTGCCTGTGCCAATCTGTCCCTTGCCGATATCAATGTCATCTTCCGTCCCCCCCATTCAGAGAATGCAGGCGCGAAGGATCTCCCCTTGTGGCAGCCATCTACACTACACTATCTTGATCTGACGGCCATTCCCTCCATCACCCGAACAACTATCTTCAATACACCAGCTCCGTCCAATGTCCTACTCTCAGAGACTACTTTGCCTCTTGAAGTCATTGAGCTAGGTGACAAGGCCATCTCTTCGCTCCGCGAATGCAAGAACACCAACAAACGTCTTGGCTGGGTGGTCAAAGAACTCGGTCGACGTGGCTGGTACGTACGCGAGACGCCAGGAGCTACCAGCGGCAAGCGGAGCTGGAAGATGGGTGCGATGTGGTGGGGCATGCGGAAGGTGCCTGTTGCATGGGGCGAGGTTGGGGGTTTGTATGGGCATTACATGTTCAAAAAGTGAGCGAACGGTTTCTTGAGCGCTGCTCGCGTCGGAGCGTCGGAGCACTGGAGTACTCGATACCCCATTCTTTTCATAAAATAAGCGGGAGGTGCAAAAGTTTGACGGAGGCAAAAAGTTTTATGATTCGAATGATTTGTACATTACTATTAGCAAAAGCTCTCGGGGTCCGATGGTTTCATGTACCAATAAGGGGATGAAAAAGCTTTTCGAGATGGACTATGGATTCAGTAGCTGTATGATAGAGACCAAATACAGGAGTATTACATAAACCATCTCATCCCATGCAACCTACAATTTTCCTCCTTCGCAGAATGAATCACGAGACTGACATGGATTATCTTACCTTACCTTATCTGATCTGATCTAATCTCATCAGCTCAAGGTCACGTGGCCTCGAACTTCGGCTTATCATAGACTCCTAATTTATCGAAGGGGTAATAATTCTCACCACACCACCCCACCATCTTATACCCCCCCTATACTTCCCTATAACCCCCCTATACCCTCACATACCCCTCTTTATCCTATCTCTCCCATCTCCCCTCTCCCCTCTCCCTCCTCTCGAAGCTATGACACTTAGATATCACCACCGCCCACCGCCCACCGCTCCTACACAGTACTTCAACGATAAGAAGTCAGACCGGCCGGGTAACCGCCGGCCCCCATAAAATATCCTACCCCTATTCCCATCTCACCTCGCTTCAACGTCAACCCCTCAGCTCGCCCTCAACCCACAGCTCCAATCGCCAGAGGACCCCAATAGGGTATTGAGATCGCCACCGTCAGCTTGCCTATATCCCTCAGCTGAATCGGAATATTCGCTATTAATATGCAAAAAATAAAATTCTACCGCTACCTATTTCTATTCTATAGGTAGAATCGAGAGCTGTTGATCAGCACCCCGGCTCAGCTGGCGGTTCGAGATGGTATGTGTTGTTCTTGATATATAGGTATACACCCATGTCCTAACGAATTCGGCACTCGTATCGGCTATACCTTGGCAAAAACCCCCTGAGACGAGTGCCTTGCCTTGCCAGGACATGGGATAGCTGGATGGGGAAAGGTAGGGAGGGGGTGATCAAGGTACGTACTGTATTTGTTTTTGGAGAGAGGGGGGTGCGTGAGCGAGCGGTTGGAATATAGAAAATGCTTGTTGGGGGCTGATGGATACAACAAGTGGTCCGAGCAGTATCTATCTATGTGTACGCCGCTGTCGCGCATGCTGTTATAGTTGGGTCTTGGACTTTCGTACAAAGCTGGGAGTACTCCCATTGAGTTGTGAAAGCTTCCGTCCATTGTAGTGAATCACACGGCGAACTTTCAAGACCGATCGTTGGTGACAAGAACCACCCCCAGACAGAGCACAATGAAGCAGAAGCACATCGTCAACCCCCTAGCCCTCTTCACCCTCACCCTCACCATCCCCCACCAAACCACCGCCCAATGCCCCGCCTGCGACACCTGCAGCGCCGCCCTAAAACAATGCCAAACGACCTCCACCACCAACATCACCACCACAGGAAACACCCTAGACACCGCCAGCGTCCACTGCATGTGCGTCACCAGCTCCAGCGCGACGCAGATGAACTCCTGCCGCGGCTGCCGCGACGCATCCAACCTCGTCACCGGCGGTCTCGACCTCCAGGTCCTGCTCGCGTGGTACTATACGTGCAACGCGGACGATCAGTTTGGCGAGGGGCAGGCCAAGGCGTGCTGGGAGTCGCAGCCGGGGAGTTTTCTGCCGTGTGTGTCGAATACGGGTGGGAAGGGGGCGACGACGATGACGAATGGCGGGTTACTGGGGGGGATGGCGCCGACGAGTGCGGCGGGCGGGTAAGTGGTTATTGGTTTCCTTTTTGGGTACGGGATGTTGGGTTTGGGATTCTGACTGTGTGTAGTGCGGCTGCGACTGTGGCACCGACGACGGCGGCGAAATCGGATGCGGTTTTGCCGTTTGAGGCGCGTGGATTGTTTTCGGCTATCATGGTTGCACTTGGTGTGGTGTTTGGAGTTTAGGGAATCTGATGACAGAAATGATTGGAAGCCATGATGTTTCGTTGATGATTGAACTTCGCTTGGTATGGCTTATGATGTCTTCTCTTCTTTCTATAGTATGACGCCTTTTTGTGTTCATCTACTTATCTTTTGCTTATGGTATGAATCTCAAACCGGTTGGTGCCATTGCTGCTCATATCTCAATGAGAGAACGAGCACAACTGCAGGTGTGTAAACCTTCAAAGCTCTCCGACACTCGGTATAAGTCGCCGTCCCTCTCCTGGAAGCGCTGTGAAGGGTTCCGCAGGTGTATTTCTAGCGACTCATACGCTGCGGTCAAGCGCATGTCACCGCATTTGCACCTTAAGTGGAGCGCACTCATTGTACTCTAAAATGCTCGCAGGATCAGGTCAATTAGTCGAAAACCTATAGCCATGTCAATAATACGGCGAGCGAGAAGGATCACCGATCCCTCCGACGGTCCGCAACCACTTTCATCATTCATGGAGAAGGTCGGCCCCGGACGTGTCGCTGATAGATATGACCTTACAGTCCAGAGATGGGGCAGGCCCACCAAGAAAGCGGTATCTTGATATCCTCTGCCTCCAGCATAAGCTGTTGATCAAGGTGAGCGCCTTTGTACTTTTGTTCCCATGGTGAAGTTTATAGTCAGCATTACTTTATGGCTCTTCCCTGATACAGGGGTACACTCCGGAGTATGAATGCAATTCAAGACACCCTTCCCTCCTGGTCTCCTTGACCATCCGATTACTACGTAACCCATTGGGTACGCATAGCTCTTGTAATAATGTTGACGACCATGATGCCTTTAGTATCCAGTGGATAGCGGCGCAGTAGCCATCCCTCAGTCCTCGTCGTTGAGATGTATCAATGTGAATGCCCAAAGGAGCCAACGAAGCCTACTGTATGGTCTGCTCTTAGGAATTTGGAAGCCCTCGTATGGCCATCAGCCGGTATCTAGAGTGATACTCCTTGTGTCAAGGAAACGCACTCGAGGTCAGTAGCGTTTGCAACGTTTCCATCAACGATTGCAATTGTAATACACATGGCGAGAGTAATGTACAGGTGGTCTTCGACTTCAAAATCCCACATGATGATACCCAATGGGCCGCAAGTTCTCTGTGCAACTCGACGAAATCCATCAGCGTTTTCGCTGTGAAACCCTCATCATTGAGTCGACGGTAGAAACCTCGGCACAACGTAGACCTACTGAGACCATGAATTCACGTGGATCTCAGACTATAAGGCCCTTTCAGGTTCAGTAAATATGTCAACAAGACTGGACGCTAAGATAGTTGGCTCCATAGAGTATCGAACAAATATCTCACAGCACGACGTCTATGAATGGGTTAAGGGCTGCTTGGAACTCGTCAGCGGGAATATATAGGACTCACCACGTAAAGAATAAGTGACAATCTCTGTAGACAGCAGTCCCTACACATAGGGCGATTGAAAGGCCTCTGGTCAGGTTTTTCAATCTTTGCTTTGACAACTTCCCGACTATCCATTCTCTGCAAAACCAAGTGTAGAACAACTTTCTCCATGTTGCTATTCCTCCTTAAATCAGGCGAGCAGGTCATACTTTGAAACGAGAGCATAGTAAAAAGTTTGGGTTGATAAAGACTGCAAATAGGAAAGAGATTCCTCGAGAGTTGTGACTCCAATAAGAGGGCAGGATAGAAAGGTGGCCCCTGGCAACGACCTACTCTGGAGTCCAAACGTATAGTCAAACCGTCTCTGAGTATAAGGATTGGAAGGAATATACTTGGGAAAGGACATCTCCTTGATAGATGGGGCTTGTCTCATCGGAGCAGTAATGATAGAGTGCTTTTCATGGTAGCAGGTCATTGATTCTCACGTCCGGGTGTGGTCTGATATTGCCAAGGCGCTAATCCCAGAGCGCCAAGGCTATCGGTATCTTTATAGAAAGTCCTCCTGTCCAATCGTTCTTGTATAATGTTGGAAACCATCGTACGACCTCAGGCCGAACAAGTTGGAATGCCTCCTATTCGCAGAAAGATCAGATGGATGCATTGCCTTGCCTCTTCTCTGGAAGAGATCGTCCCCACGCCGTCGAGCGACTGCTTCTGCGATGCCGGATATTTGGGCTGGCAGCTGGGGTGACGCTCGAATGACGCTGAAGAAGCGTCCAAGGAGCGTCATGCTCTCTAATTTGGATTTCTAAGCTCCCCCATGCTTTCCAATTCGGATTTCTAAGCTGCCCCATGCCTACAAATACATGCATGGGGTCCCACTCCCCTTGCCAAAGCAGTCGAGGCCACTCAATCGAACAAACATGCCATCCTCCACCACCCCCAAACCACACGACAGCCAAGCCTGGCTCCAACACTCCGACCCCGAACTCCGCATCTTCTACACCGAATGCCTCCCCACCTCCTCCCCAAAGCCCAAAGGGACCATCCTCCTCATCCACGGCTTCCCAGAAACATCCCACCAATTCCGCCACGTCCTCGTCCCCCTCGCCGACGCCGGCTACGGCGTCCTGGCGCCCGACTACCGCGGCCACGGATACTCCTCGAAGCCGCCGGACGGCTACACCAAAGCCATCATAGCCCAGGACCTCCACAAGCTAGTGACCGAGCATCTCGGCATCAAGGAGAAGATCCACGTGGTGGGGCATGACATTGGAGGAATGATCGCACACGCCTACGCGGCTCAGTTCCCAGCGCACGTCGCGAGTATCTGCTGGGGCGAATGCCCGCTCCCGGGTACGAGACTCTACGAGGACGTCAAGCATACGAGCCTGGTGTGGCATTTCAACTTCCAGGCTCAGACCGATATGGCCGTCGCGCTGACCACGGGCAAAGAGCGGATGTATTTGAAGCATTTCTTCGATCGATTGGCCACGAACCAAGCTGCCTTTACGGAGAAAGATTTGGACTTTTACACGGCGCAGTATGCACAGGCTGGGGCTTTACGTGCGGCTTTCACCACGTATCGGATGTTTGAGGAGGATGCGAGGCAGAATCGGAAGTGGTTGGAGGAGAGTGGGAAGGTGCAGGTTAGGTGTATGGGTTTGTTTTGCGAGAATCTCTTTGAGGCGGCGAGGGCACAGGAGATGGTCAGTGAGGTGTATGAAAATGTGGAGATGGGCGTTATGAAAGACTGCGGGCATTACCTTGCCGAGGAGGATCCGGAGAGCTTTGTGAAGCTGGTACTGGGCTTTGTAGAGAAGTGAAAATGAACGTCAATTCCATAATCAAATACAAGAACATCCGATCAACCACCCACTTCCATCCTCCCCCGCCCACATACATCTCCCTACAAACCCCTAACCCTCATCTCCCCCTCCTCCTTCCCCTCCTCAATCTCCAACTCCCTCAACAGTCCCGTCCCAACATCATGCACCAGCCCATGAACCACCACCCCCCTCTCCCTCATCCCCTCAATCACAACCGCAATCTCCCTCAACGCCTTGACCCCCTGTCTCACATTCGCCTCCACCAACTTCAGCGCCCTCTCCCCCTCGCTCAACTCTTTCCACCTCCCCACATTCTCCCTCCTCAACGCCCTCAACGGCATCAACCACGCATCAATCAACCCTAGTTTCGCATTCCCCAACGCAGCATTAACGCCACCACAGCTCGTATGTCCGCACACAACCACATGTTTCACTTTCAGAAACGCGACCGCGTACGCGATGACGGACTGCGAGTTCAGGTCCGTCGGGGGCAGGATGTTGGCGATGTTGCGGTGGACGAAGACGTCGCCCGGTTGGAGGCCGAGGATGGTGGTTTCGGGGATGCGGGAGTCGGCGCAGCCGATCCAGAGGATTTGGGGGGATTGGCCCTTGGCGAGGGCGGGGAAGAGGTCGGGTTTGGACTCGGCGAGGGATTGGGCCCATTTTTTGTTTTGCTGCAGGGCGAGTTCGAAGGGGTCTGTGGGGGAGAGGGTGGGTTAGCTGGGCTGTGGTGCATGTTGGGGGTGGGGGAGGGTGCGTTGGGTACCGGGTGGGGAGTGGGGGGTTGGGGTTTTCCTGAAGGCTAGGATGGAAGAGTGGGAGAAGGATCGGGTGGAGAGAAAGAAGTGACGGTGGGTGGTTGGTAGCCTGTAAGCAATTGAGCGTAGGCACGTACCTTGGCTCGCCATGATGATGTTGTGGAAGCGAGGAGTCCTTCAGCGGGTTATGTATGGAACAGGAAATTTGCAATCTCAAGGGTTGACGTGCAGCGGTGACGATATCGGAGGGAGCAGATAAGAAGGTCACTTTACAACAACAGGATCACAAGAAGAGAAGTATTGGCAGAAGAAGGGAAGAATGGGGAACACAGCTTAAGATATAAACACAGGTGCACGATCAGCCCGAGGAGAAAGTCACTCAGATAATGCCTCACAAGTATCAGGCTAGACAATCGGATAGCGACCATGGGTTGGAGACCATGTTGGCTCATCCAACCCCGCGGATCCGGCTCATCCTACTGAAGACGGCACGATCTCTGCAGCGAGTAGAGGACTTTGCGGTTGTACTTGGAGGTCATCGTCAACTGGGTGCATGATGCAAGATGGAGAGGGAAAGAAGCAATATATGTGATCGTAATTGCTTGGATCGCAAGTACGCCCCCGCATTTTGATCCTCCGCCTGAGAAAGCTTGAACGTCTATTGTTCGAGACCATGCACGGCAGACTAAACTATATCCTAGAGTTACTTGGTGGCCTGAAAATCTACTACGATGGACGGCGTTATGCCACGCATACCCCCCTTTCATGCGTCAAGATGATCGCAGTAGCTTCTTCGTGTCCTCTACTACCATCCTGGCAGCTCGTTTCAACATGCCTCGTTCATCGCCTTCCCTGAATCTGTCCCATCGATCCAAGCCATCCATGGCCGGTAGAGTCAGGCTCTCGTATCCCTGTCTGATGACCTTGCTCACTTCTCTCGGGCTTAAGTTGTTACTCATGCGTCCCTGGCTTTTCTCCGCTTCGACTAGATCGTGGTAGTGGGCTGAAACCTGGATGAGTATATCGATTGGTGCACTCGTAGGTCCAATCGGATTGGCAGTCAAGGGTTCAGGCGTCTTCAACTGAAGTTCGAAGGCTTGCTTGAAGCGATTGAGATGATCGCCGGTCTCCACAAGCTTGTAGAACAGATCATCGTATGCTGCAGGATCCGGCAGAAAAGTGTTCCCAGCCGTGACGGCGAGCGCGAGAGTAGCGAGAAGAGGGTTGATGAGCAAAGGTAGGTCAGGATCGCGCACGGCCAACGAGGGCGCATAGGTGGTCAGGAACCGGAGAAAGGATAGCAGCGTCTGCCAGAGCAGAGACCAATGATAGGTGAGCCGTGTGAGGGTGAAACTAAGATATGATAGTAGACGATGGACAAGGCCGATGGTAGGAATGTAGAGTGATATGTCCAGCTGCCGACGCAGATTATGATTTATGGTATCGATCAATATATCAAGGATCACGGCTGCAGCTGTGCGAGGCCTTGACGTCAGTGGAAGGAAAGGTTGGCGTTGCCGACATAGACGGACGGAATAGACTTGTTCGGAGTCGCATAGATCTTTACAAAGTACCAAATCCTCCACAAGGATGCGAATGATCAGTATGTTCAGGATCCCGTAGAGCGTGGCCCTCGGCGAGCGATATGCGTGGTGAAGTATATACGAGGTATAAGATAGAAATGCGCTCAGGGGTGATTCGCCCGTCCTCGGATTTGGAGGGCAGGAGATCAGATTGGTGCAGAAGACCTTGTTCGCATTGGTAAAGTCATAGAGTCCAAGCAAGATCGCAGCACCCGGGTCTGGTCTGGTCCATATTCAGTAACCCATAGGATTGTACATGACTAGCTAACTTACAATGCTGCAAATCCTTCCTTTAAGTCATCAGCTTTAGGTGGTGGAGGCTTTGCTCCTTTTGCTGGTGCCAGTACGCCAAAGCTAATATACGCCAACGTGTTGCCGAGAGTCCAGCCCTCGGCGACGTCCTCCTGAATAGCAATATAATGGTCTCTCGATTGAGAACAGACAATGCCAAGTCCTTGGACGATCTTCACAATGGCACCTTCGTTCACGAAGTCCTCCAGCCGTAGCCGATAGGGATTCCTGAACTCGAATTTGTTATAGTTGGCAAGCAGGCCCAATAGAAGAAACGGCCTGAATATCATCTCAGGAAGATCGGAGTCTTGAATGAACTATGGCAATGTAAGTGAACGGTCACCCATTAATTCAACGTTTGCTCTTTGCGGATAAATATGATAGAAGGAGCACCACACATCAAGTATGACCGAACAATGCAAAGCTAAGGAACGACTCATGCCAAGTTGGGAAGCGATTGATGTAACAGGGAGTTATTACCTTCATCAAGGCGGGAAACAGATCCCGATGAGCAAAGTAAGATACTAGACTTGTTTGGTATGATCCAGAAGTCAAGGACAAAGCCACATCAACAGCTTTGGTCCGAGTCTCTACTGGCCGACGCTATCAGCGTACTGTCCGATCGAAGAGAGTTCTCCAACACTCACAAGATCCTCCAGTCCTGATGATACTCTCGATCGAATTTGCGAAGTCAGAGAAGACAGTGTCAACTTCATCGAGCCCAGCGAGGACAGATATTATGTCTGAGCTAGGGTTGGTGTAACGCTTTGTCAATATAATACCTAAGAAGACCGTCAAAGTCTGAACTAGTAAGTGTCAACTTGAGCGCGAGGAACATTTTCCCGTAACGTACATCTAGTGCATTCTCTGCAAATGGAGATCTGCCAGACTTGACTTGTGAGACCGCTCGTACGAAGAGCTGCTGCGTTTCATGCTGCAGATGAATCAGATCGTCGGCGCCGAGCGCTTCCAAACACTGCTTCAGTCGGGGCTTGTCTGGCTTGAGGAGGAAGAACTCTTCCCAAAACCCATCCAAATCTGCCAGTTCCTCACCCTCTTGCTTGAAGAGATCGCCATACAGCTGAGCGATTTTGGGTTGGAACGAACTTGGCCTGGTCTGTTGGGTGAGAGGAGAAGCTTCCATTGTCCTATTACTCTCTACCAGACCTGTACAATCTCATACAGTACCAAATGCCTAGGCTTCCAGTGCCCACCATTTATCGATTGGAACTAGCAGTGCTGCTACATATTCAGGCAGGATGAAGGTGAACTTATCGAGCAGCTGACCACAACCTCGTGCTTTGTTCTCCGCCATAAAGGAGTTCGACGGAAATGGTAGAGTATCACAGCTTGATTCGAAGAAAAGTGAATTGCTTAGTCTTGTTTAGGAAAGGCCTGCCAAGGTTTCTACTTCTTTCACTGAGCCAATCATATCCTCGCAAATCGGCTGACAGAATATGGAAATTCTCCGTCATTTACTACTAAACATGACAAAGATTCAACACGTTGTACACCTCCTCCTCTACAATGTATCCATACCTATACACACCCTGTGCGTTGCCAAACTCTACCTAGTACCACAAGTTTGGACGCTTTCACCCCTAACAAGATGTCGTTGCAACGGGCTACCCAGTCCTTGACGTCGTCTTCCTACAATTTATTCAAATTCGCAGCAACTGCTCCTGCTGCCGTTGCTCGGTCGTATCGCCCTAGCTATCCGTCAATATGCCTGAGATGTCGTGTACAACAGATGAGCAAGCGAAAGCTTTCGACCGCTACTGAATATCGTCCTCATTCTCTGGAGCCCGCGCCGCCGCCACCCCGCAACACAAATATCCCAGACACTTCGATTGCAGGAATAACTCCGCAGAACAACAATGGCAGACTACCAAGACAGATAGACCAATACAATGCTGCAGATTCGAATCAACCAAATAAACAGAGCATTAGCATTACCGAACATGAAGCACAAAAAACAAAGCCAGTGGAGGGGATCTCCACTGCCTCCGACCCATCTACATCCAAAGCCAAGCGGCCTAGCAAATTACGCCCACGGAAAGCAGCCATTTCTCTCACTCCAACAGCCATAACTCAGCTCCGCAACCTTCTCTCCCTCCCAGAGCCGAAATTCATACGAGTTGGGGTGAAGAACAGAGGATGTTCAGGACTGGCATATCATCTCGAATACGTGGACAAAGCGGGAAAATTCGACGAAGCCGTGGAGCAGGACGGAGTCAAAGTGCTGATTGATAGCAAAGCACTCTTCAGCATCATTGGTAGCGAGATGGATTGGGTAGAAGACAAGTTGAGCCAGAGGTTTGTGTTCAGCAATCCGAACATCAGTGAGTTTGCCTACATCCTTTCTGTGAGTTTCTGAGTTTCTGTGAAGTCGACCGCTAATGGTGCTGCAGAGGAACAATGCGGATGCGGAGAGTCATTCATGGTTTAGCACGGCCACCACCATCAAAAATCCAGCCTTTTAGCGACATCAGAGAGGCGTCCGTCAGCATCATATCATGTCTCGTGAGAGATATACTGAGCTCGCAGCATGTCCACAATACGCTACGACTTCTGCCATGTAGAAACGGCATGGCCTCAAAATCCGCCTAGCATATAGTCCATGATGCCCACCTTCTCCACCAGCCCATCTAAGCTCTTCACGAATGCCAAATGCGCCGGGTCCTCCTTCAGATAGTACATCAAGTCCTCCTCGCTCTCGAAATCGACGACGAAGCCGTGCGTGTATACGGCCTATGACAGCAATACCTACGATCAGCGATTGCGAACTTTAGGCAGGAGAATCGTCTAAACAGATCTGGGAAGTCAGGCAAGGAGATCGGTGTCATACGGCTTGTTCGGGGCTCATCTGCTTCCCGCCAGACGAGGATTTGATGTACGGTAGCGAGGTCTTCGGGTGGACGCATTTGGTCTTTAGATCAAGCATGCGGGTGCATACCTACACGGTTCAGCAAGATCCGGGTTTGAACTTTCTATGGAAGCACAAATGCAAACCTACATCGTGGACATCACTGGACCTGGTCGTTGCTTTGAACTATGAGGTGTCAAACGCAGTATGGGCCATGAGTGGAAAGGGTATCCCTGTCTCCCAACGGAAGTGCGGACATACCTCGAACATCACTACGTGGGTGATCGCCATAATTGGGTGTTGGTGAAGAGAGAGCTCTTATGAGTTTTGTGTGGGTAATGAGGGTCGAATGGCTTCCAAGTATCAAGGATCGAGGAGAAATACGAGAGTTAAAGCTTTCTCTGCGACTCATCAAAAGCACAGGCCAGGGTTGCAGGATTAACAAAGGTCTCAAGTCCCTCATTCACGGCTCCTGCGCTGCGTACCACCTTTCGCTACTACAAAGCTGCAAGGTCCCTCGGGCCGTCACAAAGGCCGATGGAGCAAAACCGGGGTACATTAAGGTACGCATGGAAATCATGCAGGTCTGATTATCAATTGAGGTGGGGCGCTTTATCCCTCGGCGCTGTCGGATATCCGTCAAATCCGTCAGCTCGGGACCGCTCGGCTTTATGTATGGTAACGCTATTTCCAACATAGCAACGCCCCTCTTACTGCAACACCTCACAATCTTCGTCCATCGTTCCATTCTAGCTCTTGCGTCAGAAAGGGATTGGCTGTGTTCCAGGCAGCACGACTATTGGAAGAGGTGCTTCGCTCTCGATCTCGATCTCCTAGAACTGTGCACGGCAGTGTTCTCGAGATATATCCCACCCACATTAGACACACTCTAGGATCGCAGAAGAGAAATATGGTCCAAGCTTCTACATACTAGGGTACCTTAGTACCGTGGGAGAATTCCAACACCTTTCAACCCCCTCAATGCTCCTTGACAAGAAGGCCTCTGCACAAATCACTACTCAAAAAGCTATCCGCATCCCGTGTGCATCACGTCCAATACCTCGATCGGACCATTTTTCCGTGCACAGATCCACGCTCCCTTTCCATAGATTATACCTGCGGACATTATTCATGAAGAAGTCTTTCATAATTTCCAACGAAGAGTAGACTTGGAATGCTGTATATTGGAGCTTGAACGGAGTAGATATGTTTTGGATAGTTGATGGGGTTTTTGATGTAGAAGAGGGCGGTGTTTGTCGTGAATGGAGGATGGGGCGTGAGATGTGGGTGGAGGATGGGCGATGGGGACGTGGGGGGCATGGGCGATAGATATAATTATACATATCAGATAAGTGGCTGAACCGCCACTCAACAAGTCAGATACGAGAAAGCAAAGATGAACAGACTCGAAGGGTAATACCATCTATCATTTCATTCCTACCAGCTTGCGCTGACGACGGCTTCTTCTATATGATACGCGAGAAAACGATATTGAATTTCCAGTGATTGAATAAAATCATATACATATCTTACACGTACTGCGTGCTCATCGACCGCTTGAAGCCGAATCCCTCTCTGATTTTGGAACTCGTAGTTCTACCAAGGGGCCATCTAGCACCTTTGCCGTCATCAGCTCTGTTCGTTTGTCTGGATTCGGAGTCGCCCGTTTGATTATCTGATAGCCAGACGTGTTAGTCTTCCTCCTATAGCTAGGGGATCGATCATTGATTATTGAGATTTACCCACCTTTGGCCCAACTATCGACTCCATCGACCATCATAGCACTATGTCTTCGCGTAGCATTGACAGGTCTGCCGCTCCGCTCATCAACGCTGCCGGCCGTACCGGGACGAGCTAGAACGTTCGAGATCTGTCAGCATGCCTTCTGGGAGAATGGACGAGAGCTCGTAAGGATGGATGTCTTCGGGATCAGGCTGGGGCTCACGATGACGATGACGATGACGGGGGGGGCTAAGGGTGATGTTGGGGTTGGAAGGCTGACCTTCGACGGGGCTTGTGCCGTAGAGACTCAGGGGTCGCGGCAGGCGGGCATGCTTGGTGGACGAGTTGTCTCGTGCGATGGGGGGTCTGGATTGTGTGGTGTTCTGGGCGCTTGAGGGGACTTGTATGCTGGGTGCGTTGGATCGTCGGAAGAGGCGGGAGGCGACGCTTTGGTGGGTCGAGTGGCTGGGTGATAGTGACATCTTGTTCAACTTGGACCTGAGCGATGCGGAGCGTCCCGGCTTGACGTCGAGTTCTAGCGGTGCATCGAGATTGGCGACGTCTGGCATGGTCGGATCTCGGTTGGCTGGCGACGAGCGAGCTTGTAGCTCTCGTGCACCTCGCTTCGTTGGCGTGGTGTTGGCGCTGCTTCCACTTCTTCGGTCTTGGTGTGCTAGGGAAGATGCTCGATCGCCAACGGTAGGGAAGCTCTTTTCGGAAGATGGAGAGAGTTGCTCAGATAAGCGCCGCGGTCGACCGGTTGGAGATGGGTAGGACAGAGTTCGAGAATGCCTTGTGGTCGCATAACCTTCTCCACTGAAGACCGTCGCTGTAGCGGAGGTCGTAAGGGACGGCCGGATCGGTTTATCTGCACCAGATACCCGCGTAGCTTCATGAGATCGAGTCGAAGGAGGTGACTCTGGTTCAATGTCTGACTCGCCATCGAATGTCAACGCCTTGGTCGGAAAAAGGACATAGTTGCTGTCCGAACTGTATGGGCGCCCGTCTGGGATCGAGGCTGAGTAACTTCCGGCGAAGAAGGGTTTCCCGTCGACGAGGCTTTTCTCTGTGATGATGCTAGGTGTAGAAGAGTTACCGGCGATAGTGGCAGAGCTCATTGTACCCGGTGTAGGTGGCAGCATCGCGCCACCGAACATCGGTCCAACAAAAGCTGGCGAAGAGGGTCTCCTCTGATGTTCTCGAATCTTCTTCCGACCAGCCTTGTCGACATTACGACCTTGACGACTATTTTGCTCATGGGCTAGCTGATCAGTGGTCTGATGCCCCTTGACTCCGCTAGGCTCTTTCTCCAATATCTCGCCGATCGAAGAGAAATGGTCGTTCACTGGAGGCTTTGTGGACGTCCGGGTGGGCGTCGTTGGCCCATCCCTCTCTTCAACCCATTTTCGCAGCCTTGCTTGGCGATGTACGTCTGGTGGGGAAGCCGCTCGAGCGGGCGAATTGTCACGGATGTTCCTCTCATCAGCCTGACGTGTATTGGCGCGGTCGACATCTTTTGGTCCGCCGTAAATTTCCGAGAAGCCGCTCTCACTCAATATGCTTAGTCGTGGGGAGCTAATGATATGTTCGTCCACGTCATCTTCGTCCTCGTTTTCACTGAAGAGACTTTCACTCGAATATAGGCTGCGAAGAACGTGGGTGCTCTTCTTGTCCTCTCGGAGAAAGGAAGGGATACGCTGTGAGGAATCTGCCTTGTCTGGAGATGCTCCAGCCCGAGAATGTGAAGCCTCTGTCCCTATCTTGTCTTGCCGGTCTTGTCTAGACACTGAGTTTCCGAGGTCGGCCTGGGGACCCGTGCTTGAGTCCTGAGGCCCAAACAATGTCAAAGGGGAAGCCAAGACAGTCGATCGTCTTTGAGACTGTCCGAAGTACAATTCTGCTGCCCCCATCTCCTCGATATTTGCTTCCATCGCTTCAACCTTGGCCTCTAGCTCACAGATCAGACCAACGGCCTCCTGCACGGCCACATCCCTTTTTTCGAGCTCCAACAGCAAATCCTCGTTGATGGACTGCATCTCTGCATTGTCGTTTGTCACTTTATCCATCTCCACCACTTTGGCTTCCAAGACTTCAATGCGTTGCCGGCGGTGGAACACTTCGAGCTTCAGATCAAAATTCTGTTTGTTGATCTTGGAAAGGTGCTGCTCCATCTCCTTCATGTTCATCTCTTTAGGTACAGATACATTCCTGGTCCCACCGCCACCACCACCATGCCGAGGCTGCGAGCTCTGCCTGCCGCTTGTACGTATTGATGGGATTGGGGAGCTCTGTACGCCTCTGTCTTCTGAGCCATCCATGTCATAGGTCTTGTTGACACGCTGGGTCTGTGCTTTCTTTTCTCGTAGCATGTCCTTCAGGAGGGTTGAGGAAGGGTTGGATGCATTCCTGGATGTGTCTGAGGCAGCCATGGCGTGTTTTCTCGGATGACTGCGTCCGTCGCCTCAGTGCGTAACCGGTCGTGCTGTGATCTGTCTCAGACCCGGTATTCGTTCTGAGAGAAGAGAACAAAGTGATGTGAATGGTGTACGATATCAGAGAGTTTGAACTGAGCGAGTTGCGAAGTATGTCCTGAATTGCGTAAGTTGGAAGAGAACCCTAGTATGTATGTTGAAGACAGTGTCACAAAGGTCTTGTGAGGGGACAAAGGACTGTGAATGAGGGTGAAAGCCGTTATCAATGAGAGGGTAGAAAGGCGAAAATGTGATAAGCAAAAGCATTGGCGGGGTCGTGTGCTGCGTACTGCGTCAATGAGGGGCGCGGCAGCTTTGTTCTCGTGAAGCAATCCTGGCGGTTGTTGTTTGTACAATTGAGAGTGGTCAACAAAAGATGATCAGGCTACCCGCATCAGTGGATCTCTCCTCCACACCCAAGATCCAGGTGCATCGTGAAGCCAGCTGCACGACATGCCCGTTCTCTCAGGGGCAGAATACGGAGATGCGGGATAGTAGGGAGGAAAGCATCGATTCGCTGGACCCATGCAATAGGATCAGCAGAGAATCACAGACGCTAGTTCACTATCACGCTGCACGTTGACGCTAACCTGCTTTTCCAGACCCTTGGCTTTCGGCCCGTGGCAAGCGTGGGTGTCAAACGAAGCCAACTTGCCAACCATGCTTCATCATCCCTAGCGCTCATTAGCGTCAAAGCTTCGAGCCCCTGCCAAGCCTTGCGGCTACTTCATCTTCCCACTAGCTTTTCCATCTACGACATAGCTCATTGGCATACGGTTGAAGGTTGTAAACAGGCTCTACAGTCTGCAGCTGACGACGCTCACACGCTGGTCAGCGTTGAGGGTTGCTAGGGCGTAGCATCGTTTTCGAACTTATTCTTATGATGGGACTGATACGAGTTCGAGCAGGAGGCGGCACTCAGCAACTATCCTCAAGTCATCAACAAAGCATTGGAAATCTATTGACACCGGAAAGGAGTACGGTTAGTATCTCATTCTGCTATGACTTAGACGGATAAGGCTGGTTCATCTCAACCACGAAAGGAATACTTTGTCATGAGGACACAGGACAAGGCTTACGATGGAATCAGCAGCCATGATCAACATGATAAGTATGCGTGAACGCAGCGACATGGAAGTCATCCGGGTGGACCATGTAATCCTCCTTCAGTAACAAGTAGAGAGGTGCTGAGTATCTAACACACCATCTTCTCCAGCCGGAGTCGGTTCACCAGAGGGGCGACTTGTGAAAAGGGGTCGCTTATCAGGATTCGAATATCACGCCGCCTGCTCGAAGAGCGTGGTATACTTCTCCAGCAGCTCGTTGACAGCAGCCATCCCTCGCGCCTCATCCATAAGAATATCCTTAGCAGGCGCCTCATCCTCATCTTCAGAAGAGGACGTTCCTTTTACTGTTAGGGCGACAATAGCAGGAAAGTCCGGCGGTGGAGCAATAATCGGGTAAGGCTTCTGTTCCTGCGACCCTGGCCCCATAGGAAGCATAACAGAGTCTTGTGGGGCGGAACTTGAGCATGCCATACGCGATTTTGGTAAGGAGTTAGGATTATGCTCTCCATGATCGCCCATAAGTTCTCTTATTGTACGCTGATCCTTTTCTCTTCATCTTCGAGTGTGCTCGAAAAGAGCTTCTTGCTCGGACTCCGGAAGATATCGCTTGATGAAGATGTAACCAGAGTCGCTCTGGCGAACGATGTCAGTTGGTCTTTACATAACACTGCATGTGGGATGGGTCAATAACTTACTTCGTCACACTCCCATAGTATTCCATATTCATCTAAAGTCTCTGGAGATACGGGTTTACTATGTACGTTTGTGTATGTTAGCCTTGAATGATCCATAACCTTTCTCTTTGGCCTAGGAGCATACTCCTCCTGTTCTGCAATGGCCCTAGGACCGTCGTACTGGACTACAAGGGTAAATGAGGGGAGAGTTCTGAAAACGATCCTTCCTTGACACAAGTCTTGCCCGGTACGCTCCAGGGAAAGGACGGTGATGCGACGCCGTTGGTCCCTGGCTTCAAGCATACTAGCCACCTTTGCTATAAGTAGTCGTCAGGAAGAATCCAGGGATTCAGAGATGTCACAGATCTACGTCAGGCCATCTGCCTTATTTATAATAAGCCCTTCGCGGATCTCGTCCTCCGGAATTCTAAGATTCGATCATTTCCAAATAATATTACACTTCCCAACACCAGCGATAACATCCGGGCAGACGTGGTACATACAAATCTCCACCACCATCGTGTCCCTTGATCTTCTCGGTTCACTGGCCTAGATTCGAGTGGACATTCCCGATGTCTCTTGAGGTGACTTCTTGCTCAACGACTGCAGTCCCATTCGCATTCCACCTGCATTTCCCGTGCCGCTGTTCTATATCACCGCAACACCTCCACAGTTCCCAGCACCACAAACCCTCCGAGAACTCCGAAACCCCAACCTCCTAGACCCTTAACCCCAACAATAACAGCATCACTTGTACCCGTCGCCGGCGTCGCCGCAGTCGCCGGAGCAGTAGCAGAAGTACTAACAGGCGAAGACGTAGACGCAGCCAATACAGTCGAAGAAGACATCGATGTCGATATCCTCACCGCCGCCGAGGAAGCAGCCGCGCTCGTCATGGTCTTCGTCGTCGCTGCCGCTGCACCAGTCTTCTTCGCCACAGCCATGGAAGAGCTACTGCTACCGCTCCCACTCCCATCTTCCGGCGGCTTTGCGACCTCACCGCCATGATTCCCACCTCCCTCTCCACCACTCCCATTGCTACTCCCGCCGTCTCCACCGCCGGTACCACCACCATCTCCACCGCCGGTCCCCCCGCCACCATCGCCTTTATCTTTGCTTTTTGGGTCCTGGTTTGGCTGTTTAGGTGCGGGATTGGGATTGTTATTAGCCGGAGGTACAGGTTGAGGTTCGGCAGGGACGCCGCCTGATGGTGGTGGTGGTGGTGGCGGAGGTCCTACTGCTGGTGGTGGAAGCGGTTCTCCTCCTGGCACGACCGGTCCTGTGGCCGGGTCGCCATGGGATCCGGGTGGCGGGCGCGGGGGGGGGACGTTTGGGGCGGGAGAGTCGGGGAGGCGGGGGAGGAGAAGAGGGTGCTTCTCGTTCTGTGCAGAGAAAAAACGGTCTTTGGGTGCGATTGTAGAGGCGGAGATGGATGAGGAGGTCAGAGATGTGAGGACGACGACGACGACGAGCGGGAGGGTGGGGAGGTGCATTGCTGTATTTTGCGTTGGGAGAAGGGCCTGAGATGAGTCTGAAGAAGGAGAGACATCTCTGCGCGCTGGGTCCCAGGACAATCTTATACGTAGATTTAAATGTCAAAGTCTCTCAGCCCCGGGACTTGTTACAAACTTTATGATAGTGTGAAGGGGCGGTACCGCATGTCAAGCATCTCTCATTGGTCGCGCGGGACGAAATTTGAGATTTCGGCACAGCCCTGCTTGCGGCTCCCTGCAGATCTTCAGCCCTGCAGGCACGCACTCGTAAACATTCAGCTTCGAAAATAGTAAACTAGATTCATAAAAAGTCCACCTCAACGCTCCCACCTATCAATCCAAACACGAAATCCATCCGCAGCAGCAACATCATACCTCCCCCCAACCCCCTCCCACACTTCCCAAAAACGCACCTCCAACTCCCTCTTCGCCCCCTTCAACTCCTGCCATCGGCGATAGAATTCAGAATTCCCATCTAGGATATCCTCCGCATCACCCAGTGGTATCCACTCCCTTTCAAGCCGCGTTTGTACCATCTCCAACAAACATTCTGGATCGCTGGCTTGGCAGATGCGGTTCAGATCTGATGTCTGAGTTAGTGTCTCTAGTAGTTTGGCATTCGTCGCCATGGTCTGGACGAAGAGGGCTGGGAAGCGGTCGAACGTCTCGTGCGTCAGTGATCTTTCTAGCTCGATGAGCCTTCCCTGCTCGTGGAGACCGATGCTGATGTCAACATGGGCCGTGTCCTGGAGGAGAATACAAGCCCTGCAAAAGGCTTCCCTAAAAGCGTTGTAGAGATCGTAAAGGGTTGTGACATTAGTCGAGCTGACGATGCTGGCGTGGTAAAGCATGCCGTACGCTTTGAAGTAGCTGAAGTGGCGGGCCAGCGCGGTGCAGAGGTAGAGCGTCCATTGATCCACCTCTTTTTCGTCGTCGCTCTCGTTGAAGACCCAGAGGAGGTGTGCTGGGATCTTGAGACGGGTGAGCATAGGGTCCCGGATGCCTTTTAGGAAGCTATTGGTGGGGAGGGCTGTGACGTGGCCGGCGTCGATGAAGGGGCCGGAGATGTGGGCAGGGTTGTGATGGGGCATTGGGCGTTCTCTGGTGATTGTCGTCATTGCGAGGAATCAGGAAGTGAGGGCGAGATTGAAAGCGTGCACGATTGGATGAAGTATAAGAGACAAGCGTTGCTTGAAAATTGTAAAGAGGAGCCATGTTCTGCTGAGCTTAAAGTTCCATGAATAATCTCCATTAATTTTCGGTGGACCTCACACGCCCCAACGTCTTTTATGACTCCTCGGACCCATATATTTTTATATTATGATATTTTAACCAGAATGACTTTACCCAAAGGTCAAAACCAGATGAGGAAACGGTAAAAGGACGATACACCAGTGCAGCCACAACAGGGAATATGATTCATTGGGAAGAGAAGGATAAGAGAATGGAAGCTGTTAGAGAATCTTCAGAGCTATATATACAAGGGTCTTTGATGTTTTGAGGCTGACTGTATATATCAAAGGAGTGCCACGATTGAACTTTTCGGTTTGCTACCAGGGAAAGCTCACTAATAGTTTTAGACAGTCTATGCAACATCGTTCTTCTGACCATGCTTTGAGCATCAGTCATTGCAGAATCGAAAGTCTCGACGTTGATGAGACCAAGACGATACTACCCTACAAGGGTCGAATACGTTAGATTTGGAGACCACTGTGTAGTGCGCAACGCTACCATAATCGATCAAGACAGACATCAGCAGATAGCAGAGATGGCATGGCTGGACTAGAAGACAGTATACTACTGGGTTTTCCAATGTCTTGCTGCGGAAGTATCATGAGTTTAGATGCTTAGCTAGCGTAGCCAAAACAATCAGTAAAAGCATAACTCTGGCCAACATAGTACCTGAAGCAACGATGCACTTACTCCACAAGTTCCCTTTCCTCGACGTATGGCTATCTTGGGAGGCTATAGTCCCGCATAGCCCCGGCGCTTGCTGCTCTGGTCCAATATGAGAAAACGTATATCGTACCAGGTAGAGGGCTTTACACATTTGATTCTATTGAGCCAAGTGCGGTCCAAGACCTTGCTGAAAGCGAACTTTTCCTTGTTTCACCCGTTAACGTCCTTCGGCCTTCGCGACTAATCCATCATCCAATCCCATAGGCATGAAGATACGGCTCTTGGTTCCTCCACTTGCAGCGCCGCGTGCCCAGATAACATCACCCTTAAGATAGATTACAGCACCTCCTTTCCCACTTGCACTAGCAGTGATGCGAAATAGAGGCAAGCCGGTCTGTAAGTCGGCCTCGCGCAGCGCTATCATATGCAGATCGTTATCGGCACACCATTCTTCGACAACATCCTTGAAAGTTGTGGGGGTGTCCGCGGCCGTCGGTGTGGGCTTCAAGACCGCGGCGGCTGGTGAATCTGGTACCTTTGGAGTTGTGATATTGATGGATGGCGGCTCCAAGCTTGTGGTGACGTCAATGCCATTTTCTATAGCATCAATGGCGCGATTGATTGAATCGACACCTTTGTTCCATTCATCTGCGATCTCCGGTAGCTCGTTGAATCTAGTAGCTCTTCGTATATCTTGTGTTTCTTCCTCCACCGTTTCCTTCCACCATTGATACCATTGGCTTATCTCGGCAAAATTTGCAGCCTCGGAGGTAAGCCACACGTGAAGAATTTGATGCCACTTAGAGAAGAATTCCACAACTAGAAGCTGTACCATTGCGTGGGGCGCAAAATGCGATCTCCATGCCAGTACTTGCTCAAGGGGAGTCAGATCTTGATCCGACGGGTCTACCGAAAAATTCTCTGAAAGGTATAAGGCGAGGCGTGGTAAAAGATAGCGGACGAGCATCGATGAGAGGTCAGAATGGAAGACTTGTCCCCAGCTCTCTAGTCCAGGTAGTACACCTGCGCCAAGGTCCCACGTGGATAGCACGGTCTTCAGCTTTCGCTTGACATCTGCCAGTAGACCAGTGGAGCTTCGAGGATTGGTATGCTGCTCATCAAGGTATTCAAGCCAAGGAAAAAGCCAGGCTTGAGGTTGCGTATGCCGGCGGTGCTTGTGCGCACTCTTTGGCTTCCATGCCGCTACAGCATCCGTGAGTCGTCTGACGACAAGCTGATCAACGACATTGGCAAGGATGAAAGGAGGCAAGACCGGTTCCCAGAGTTTGACGAGGTCGATAGCAATATCCGGATTATGCACGTCCCAGTCATTGGTGATAGCAGACCGGACCCGCGGAAGCCAGTACTTATGCAGCATTGTCTCATATGGCGTAGTGGATTTACTTTGCGGCTTAAAGTCAGTGACCCCATTCTGCAATGCGATCTCGGTGCTCTTAGTCTGCGGCCGAATGTTGAGGGTGTGGTGAAGCCTGTGCAGGTATGAGACCACACTAGTTGGGTGCCGAAGCGGTTCCCAACCCTCCATCGTGCGTTTGAATAGAGGACTAATGGCGGCGACGGCGACCTCTTCCAGACCAAAAGGACTCTTCTCATCACCTGAGAAGCCCTCCAATGACTCCAGCCTGCCTGTGATCTTCTCCCAACTCGATGAATCGACCTCATCTACTGAATCTCCCAATATCATTTGCTGCATGTCCTGTACCGTGGCCACCACGTCTGCCATTGCACGCTTCTCCTTCTCTTCGCTTTGTATTGCTAGTTTCAATTGGGTTTGCTCGTTTTCAAAGTAGTCTTCACGCTCTTTCAGCGCTTTCCACTCATCCATGAAGGCCTCCAAGTCCCTCCTAGCTCTACGAGCTATTTTCATCGGTTCTGTTTCGCTTGGTACCATTGCAGCTCCAGAGCTCATCAAGCCTGCTGTTGATGCGAGAAGTCGCGTCTCTTGACCGGTCGCATCAATGATTGATTTCAGCACATTTGGTACTTCCAGCCCCTCTACCGCGGCCGCCATCTCTGTCGCTGTCCTGTACCTTGGCTTCACTCTGGCTGTTGGTGTCCCTGCCCCGTTTGTCATCCCAGCCAGTCTCTTCTCTTTCAGCTTACGCTTTCTCTTTCTCTCTTCCTCAGATGATTCCTCAATAATCTCCCCACGGAAAGCCGCTTCCCTCTTTTCTTCATCCTTCGCTTGCTTAGTCTTTTCTTTCACAGCACCCAAGCCAGCCCCTTGAGGCCTCAGTTGTGTTTCGATGGGAGCCAGCCGTCCTTTCCCCGTAGCTCCTAGACCTTGACCCTCTTTGTAGCCCATCTTTGCCATCATCTTTGCGGCAAAGGAGTTCGGGGCCGCCGGTGATGCCCCATGATTTGCTTTCGTGACGCCATTTGGAGCTGGCTGGCGCATGTGGTTGGTCTTTCGTCTCTTGTCTCTGTGATCAGAGTCTGAAGACTCATCGACTTTCCGATCACTGCCCATCTCGAAGCCTTGCATTGTCTTAAGCCAGATATTGTTCTTAATTTATCAAGAGTGGTAGGTCTATCTCCTCTCATGGACAACTCGAGCTGTAGGTTGAGTACGTGAATAGAGTTGACACCCTCCCATCACGGAGTATCACGCAGTATGTCTGATATCGCAAACATGGGCGGAGTACGAAGTACAGTGACGCGAGTGATTCGGGATCACTGCCAAGCACGCCAAGGCACTAGGATAAGGCGCCAAGACATCCTTATCATAAGTACAACGGCTTCTAATTTGGAAAGCGGAAAGCGAGCGCAGTGAATTTCCGGCAATTGCACTCGTGTGCACCTGCAGATTCGCTATCTTGCAGACACCATTCCCTTATACACCATCCATCACGCCCTTTTCGAATTTCTAGCCATGGCCTACATTTCACTGGGCCAAGATGAGCGCCATGCTCTTCTCGAATCAGGATGCGCACGAATGGCAGATTCACCTCCAAGTGATCCAAATGATCATCTGGACGAAAGAGGACGCAGATCTCCCGGAATAGCTCGATTGTACTCTAACGCGATGGACCCTCCAAAGACTGTCTCCAGGGAAGGGTCTGTGCTGAGACACCCTACACCAGACCTACAATCACTACAAGGTGCCTACATAAGCAATGTCGAGCGACTGGAACGAAGTGCAGAACGGTTGAGCTTATCGTCATCGGGCATTGGTGAAGAGCTGAGGAAAATACGAATGGAGCAGCGACTGTCGGATAGTAGGCGGTCTTCAGTCATTAATTCTTCGGTGGAGGATGATGAACATAGTCCATCATTCAGTCGGCAATTCTCATATGGCTACGGGTCTCACGCGTCGAATTCCATTGTCGGCACAAACAATGTTGCACGGTCCGGTGGATTCTCTCCTGCTGCGTATTACGCCTCTCCCAGAGAGTCTGTACGCTCAGGATCTTGGTCAAATCATAATTCGGTCAAGGGGAGGTCCGTGTCGTATGGTACGCGCCTCACACAGGTCTCTGAACCTGAGCAAGAAGGCAGACCACTCGACTCTCCACTCTCGAGTCGATTGGTACCAGTTTCCCCCGAGCCCGAGGCCCCTACAAGTCCACTACGGGTTGTGAACAACGAAAGCTACAACCTCGACGATGTCGAGATACCACATACGCAGTCTGCGTTATCGGAAATACCAGGTCCAGAGCCAGAGCTCCGACCTTCTATTGATACATCCCGGCAGGCCAGCGGGCTCTTCGCTGACTTTGATGGTGTACACACCGAATACCACCCGGATGGCCATGTCAATCCACAGGAAAGTACAATTCGCGTCGTATCAAGCCAACCTCGCCCCCCGAGCAGGGTGATGCCCTATATCGAGCCACTATCGGGCGAAGACATGGTCTACTATCCCGCTCCCGTTCCCATGATGTTAAACCTCCCCAAGAGACTATCGAAGTTACCGTCAGCTCCGCAACGAGAGAAGCGACGATCGGAAATGTTTGGCACCTTGACCGCAGATGCGCGATCATCGGCGGTATGGCTGCCAGACATGCTCGGAAGCGCAGAAGAGGGTGCTCAGCCCTCAGAGGACTCGTTCACCCACTCGAAAGCCGGCAAGCGACGCACAATGGCTGATATGCCCCCACAGCTACGGGCGACCATGTTCTTTGACCAACCCTCAATCCGTCAGAACATTGAAATCAAAGGTGACTCGGCGGTTGAGACATTGGACAGTATCCTAGACGCTTCAGCTTTTGCCCCTGTCAGCGCGTTTACCGATCATCCATTTGCTGGCCGTGTGGGCGCGGACATATACGAGCGAGAGGCTTCTAGGCCCAGGGCGAGTGTCGTAGTCGCACCTCAGAGGAGAAGGAGTACTATGGACATCCTTACAAAACGTAATAGCAGCACGGATCAACTTGGTGAAGCGAAGAAAAGCCCGAACGTACTTAAGAAACGTAATAGCAACCCCAACTTGCTCGACGATGCGAAGCGGCGGAATAGTAGCTTGCTGAGCTTGGGGAATCTGGTCAAGCGCCGAAGTAGTGCTCAGCAATTAGAGAACGCTGAAGAGTATCATGATGCTGGTGTAATTGACGTATCCGGCGAGGGAATGTCACTCCACGCTCCAGTTGACGATGTTGAGGTCGTTGCTGCCCAAGAACCTTATTATGATGATGCGCGGGAGCAGCAAGAAGAGCAGCAGCAATTAGTGAAGGAAGAGGAGGAGCAACTCATGAAAGAAGAGCAAGGTGTTGACTTCGGAGCGGCTCCTACGACACTGCTCGCTGAACTTCAGCTGCGTAAGGAGCAGCAGAAGCAACGTACTCGTACCGCCGCTACTGCTTTTCCAAATGGCATGCATTCCACCCTACTCCAGCTAGATACCGTAGACCAACTGCAAAAGCAAAAGCGGAAGCAGAGACATACGAAGCTCGCCTGGGAAGATCCTGGTGCTCACCACCCTGGCATCGAAAACGAAGATGACGAAGACATTCCTCTGGGAGTGTTATTCGCAGGACGTAAGATGGGCGCTACTGAAAAGTCCCGCCGACTGGACGAAGAGAGACCACTAGGTCTAATCGCAAGGCGCGATATGGAAGACAATGAACCTCTCAGCCACCGCCGTGCTCGGCTTCGAGGTGAAGCCCCGGTACCACGCAATACGGTTGTCAACAAGCGGAATAGCATGTACACCCTCAATCTGCCCGACGACCCTGGGGATGATGGTGGCTTAATGGACAACAACTGCAAGGAAGCAGACAACGATAATGAAGACGAGACCCTTGGCCAGCGTGTCCGCCGGCTCAGGGCCACCCAGATACCGATCCAACCTCGACCCGTCAGTGGCGATTTTGCAAGCGAAATGATGTCTCAGTTCGGCGGCCTCTCGCTGTCAGAACAGCAAGTTCCCAATTCACCTGGTCTTCACACCACCAACCAAACACCAGACCCCGAAGAAACATTAGGCCAGCGCCGCAAACGCTTGCAAGCGGAAGCTGCCGACAGGATCCGTCAAGCAAGCGATGAAAGTAACGAAGCCGCAGCTCGGCCGCCGATGAGCAAGCGCCGCAGTATGGCCGATATATTACAAGCTCATCCCGCTGCCGGTGCAGGATCAGTCCCAAGAGTCCTGTCTAACGAGATCAAATTCGCTCCGGCACCGCGCACACGCAACACTTCGTGGGCTATCAACCAATCTAGGCAGCTTTCCACGGGTATGGGCTTACCCATAGCCAGTGGACTCGGCGCGCCCAGTGGCGGCTACTATGGCATGCCGAACGGCGTTGGCATGAGTGGGTTTGCGAACGGAGGTGGCTATTTCCCACACCCCATGGTGCAACAACCGGTGGAGCTGGTCGATGGCGGACGGAGGGACATGATCGATCGATGGAGGCAGAGTGTGTACTATTGACAGGAGTATGGGATCGTGAGACGAAAGGCGCAATTTTGGTGAATGCTTGCTGATATGGGGTATGATAGTGGCTTTGACATAGCTGGGTACTGTGGTATGATTATAGGTCTTGAGCGATACGTTATACGATCAAGTGGGCTTTCACGCAGTAGGACATTCACTGCGTTACCTTATCTGGCTGGCAGGTCGGAATGGTAGTGGTGAGGTGAGGACGGTTATTGTATAACATTGATAGGTCAGATAATGACGAGAGATGTTGTTTAATATCTACCTTGGAATATGATAATTATAATCCCGATACCTCATCTACAAGCCACCCCTTGGTAAAATACCATGTGTCCACTCATACAAATCAGTGGAAGATAAGGTGGAATATCACCACAGTCTTAGAAACACGCTTAACACACAAATTACCAACTCGCATTTCCTGCCATCCATCCACTGGTTCCAAAATGTGATTTCTATCCACTGCACATCTTCACCTCCGCACATCTTTCTTCTCCGTATCTCGATCGTATTTATACTGCGGTAACATACAACATACGTGTTCCTCGAAGCTGAATGGGATCTGTTGAATGCATCAGATGTGGTTAGGTAAAGGACTAGATAGGTAACTCTGTTCATGTTACACCGTTCACGTTATTTGGTTTGATTTGATTGGTAGGGTAGGGTAGGGTGGTGATCTGGGTGTTGGGTATAGGTGCCTGGGTTGGCTGAGGTGGTAAGAAAGGGGGGGGGAAGGGGCGAGGAAGGGGGTTGTTGGTTTTGGTTTTTAGTGAGGGAGAAGGGGGTGGGGAGAAAGGAGGGGGGGATTGGGATTTGGGATAGCTACTTGGTCAGGGGCGAGATGGGAGATGGTGGGAGGGGATTAGGGGGGGGGTGAACTGGGATCGTAATTTAGATTTGGGGAGTGGGTTTACTAGGGAAGGTAAGAGGGGTGTGTGGTGTGTGGATTGGGAGGAGATATGGATGAAGGATGGGGGAAGGGAGATGGGGGGTATATGGACTTGGAGGACTTGGGGTATAGGAACTTGGGATGAGATTGGGGGGGTGTAGGGTTTGGGGTTTGGGATTTGGTAGTGTGGGTGCCATAGGAGGATGGGCGGGGAGGATAAGTGCAGTTTATAGTGGGAGACGGAGTAGGAGGAATCGAGTGTAAGGTGAGGTGAGGTGGAGGGTTATGGGTGATTTTGTTTTTGTGATTGATGTGGAAGGTATGGCTGGCAGCGCTGCAGATCGTTCCATGATATGTGGTATCTTCTATTGAATGATTAGATAGTTGTAAGATGGGGAGGATTGCGCTGTCGAATAGCGAGGGACGAGGGAATTCGATCGTGATGGATTGGGGTTGGGCGAGGCGCTGTCTGACAAGTACTGCCGTCGTTCGTTTGGTGCATGTATTGAGGATTTGCTTGAGCTCGCCAGGACGATATTCAATGGATTGGACTGTGGTAGTATTGATGGCTTGGGATGGGTTGATTGCTTAAGTAATTCTATGGCGCAGGGATTGCCCTGACCGTAGGTATGAACTTGAAGTCCATGGTCCATCCATGCATTCGTCCAGTACCAGATCTTCTCCCTGGGAGGTGAGGATGTGTTGCTTGAGTCTGTTTGGACAAGCTTGTGAGCGGTGTATCACACATTTCAGAGGGTACCTCGATAGACTTTCTCCAAAGACGGGAGCTCTTTCGGATTCCCTATGTGCCCATAGGTCTACTGAGCGTCACGAATGAGCTTGTCGGCGTTCAACTCTGTGCTAACCTCTTATGAGCAGACTGGCACCAAGTCCGGACACCCTTCTTGTTTGTTCCTTTCGTTCTTTGTGTTCCCTTGACCATGGCTCGCCGATGACTGAGGTGCTGGTTTTGGCGTGTTCTCTTGGACGCTTTAGCTCCCAGGAGGGGTTGCATTCAGAGACCCTAATATCATCGTCCTAATCTTGTCGTTCCGGACTATGACTCCGCTGCACGGATGTCTCTAACATAGGGGTTTGATTCCAGATGAGTCTGTTCCAAAGGCTTATCTCTCAAGTCTCTAGACCCAAGTCGACCTTAAGACCCTCCATGCGACGAGTCAGCGTTGGCGAGTCCTGCCCTTCATCTATGCTGACTTGGATCTGAGTCCTTGGTCTGTTCTTGTTAAGCCCCTCCAATAACATACATGCTTTACATATTTCTTGACTAGCAAGATACCCGCATCGAACACATTTACCCATCTGTTGCTTAGTAGGTTTTTTGGGCATTCGCTCGGAAGCCTTGCAATGCCGATCATGCCTTTGACCGTTCAATGTGATCTCGGTCTCTTGATGTCTGGCACCCTCGTTCTCTAGGAGTGTTTTCTCCATGTCGCTCATCTCACCACCACTCGAACGACCATTGGCACTTCCACAGCCGCCAGCAATGTCTGCCTCTCCTCCGACATCGAGGATACCATTCCCGCCTTTGCCGCTGTAACGACCACTCACTTCACCTGGCACTAGTTTTGCCATATCTTCTCCACTTCTGACAACGTCTAAGATTGCACTCGGCCTCACCCGTTCCAGACTCTTGATCAGAGTTCTCGCACTCCCTCTGAAAGCCTCGGGGCTATAGATGCATTCGGTGGTGAAGTAATCGAGACTCTTATGGTGGGCATAAAGCACAATCTCCTTCTCATATGCATACTTCAACGGTTTACTCCTCTTAATGTCACTTGCAGCACTTGCCGTCACAATGTTCGTAGCCCTGGCCAACCTGGGAAGATCGCCCCTCAGAAGGTTCATCATGACCGTCTCGGCAATGTCGTCCGCATTATGGCCTGTGACGACGTGTTTGATGCCAAGACGTGCTGCTCCTCGATCGAGAGCTTGACGACGGAAAACTCCGCAATATGTACAATTGCCCTTTTTGCCTATCTGCTGGACCACCTGATCCATCGTCCATCCGTAGAGTTCGTCATAGCCGACTATCTCCAGAGGCATATCGTACTGTATCGAATTTCTTTTCACAGTCTCGAGGCTGTCGTCCCGATAGCCTTTGATTCCCTCATCTATCGACAATAGAAGCAGATCGAGGCCGTAGGAATAACGCTGGTTGAGCGTTTTGAGGATAGATGCTAGCACAGTGGAGTCTTTGCCTCCAGAGGCACCGATAGCGACACGTTCACCAGGTAGGAAGAGGGAATTTGCAGTGATAGTGTTATGGATTTCGCTTTCGAAGAGTGTGATGAAGCAAGTCTTGCAGAGCTTTTGGTGGTTTTTCGGCCGAATGATGAGGGCACGTGAGTCCTTGCAAAGAGCACACGGAGTCGGAGCCATCTATCATGTTATGCTAGCGAAAGGTGACTGGCATAAGAGCGGTTTCCTTTTGGCAACGACGCAGTACCATCAGTGTGGCTGAACACTAAAAGTAAGTCCGAAATTTAGCCGTAAGGGAAGCTTAGTGCCTTGGACTAGCTCTATAACTAGCTCTAGCGAATCTACTACATAAATCCCCATCTCAATTTCAGCCCTTTCTTTCTTCCACTGTGGCACATGGAAGGCTTGATAGTATCGGACACATATTCTGCGCTTCCATTTCAAGCCTACGAGGCATTCTCTTGGCTAGAAACGCCCGTTCATTCACCATTGTTTCATGCTGTTGCCCGTCTCGTTCCCAACACTCTTTTGGGAAATCACTTGGGCACTTCCAGGAAGCTATTTTCTGCGGCTAGATTTCGATATCCGCACCCCATTCCTCGTCACGTTGTACATGCATGGAAATTCTTCGTCATGTGGAGGACTGGGGGTGCTTGTTCACCCAAGGCTGCGGGCCTATCTACCCGCTTGGAATACTTGAGAAATGCTCTGCATTTCCCACATGGTTGCTGTGTCTGAGCCATGCCCTGCACTCTTATTGCACGCGGAGACATGCTTCTATGCGTGCGCAATGCTCACTGGGTTTGAGCGTCAGCAAGCTGTTCACAATACTTGGTTCTTATACGTTGCCATACATCCTCTGCGTGCTTTTGGTGCGTTGACAATGGATCATCGATAGGTTGCAAACGTTCTGGTCTGAGCGGTGGTCCCAACGCTGCATCTCCTGCAATAACAAACACAGTTAGCCGTTGGATCTGTTGGGGTCTGCGTCTGGGGATCCGGAACCTGTTTGATCCTACATGCTTGAGGATTCCGATCAACTTCATTGGCCTGCAGGGTTTCCATAGCATCGATTAACTCGGTGCGAGGCGACCGGCCCGACGTGTTGAGGTGTTACCAAATATAGGGAGCGCCACAATACCTCGAGACTCGCAAGAGGCGGCAAGACTAGATAGCCTCCTGATTGAGTCATCCAAGGCCTTGTTGACAATAGGGAGATTGAGCGTCGCCATGTTCCAAGAAGCTCTAGCCGTTCGTCTAAATGGGTGTGGTAGCTTGATCTTGCTGCTAACCTCACCTGGTAGACCCGTTTCAACGACCGGCAGAGCTTGGTCGGATGGAGATCGAAACGAGCTCATCGTTGCACCTGTTTGCCAGCGTGGCAGTTGCCTCTTAGAATCCTGACTTGCCTGATTGGGAGAGAGCGCCTGGTGCAATCAAGGCTGCATAACCCAATCCACTCCAGGGACGAATCGACTGAGCCGTGAAACAGAGACTGAACCCATCCATGCCCCCTTTGGGATGAGCGTCGATTGTACGAAGAGCTGGTGCAGATGCCAAGCTTATGAGATGCACACATGCAGGTACATGTGGCCTCACTACCGAACTGTGGGGTAGTGTCCGCCAATCAGCTTGAAATTATACAGCCAGTGTAGGTTCGTCAGAAGCCTGTTGAGCTCTGACCACCATCCAGGATGGAGAATTGGCAGATGATGGCCGTTTGATGATGGGGACCAGTCACGTCAGGCGTCAAGATTTCTGCAAGACTGTTGTTGCTATTGGCACTGTTATAGCTTTTAAACTCTATAGGCGAAACTAATACTAATCCGGCACTAGTCGGAATAACGAGTGTGCGCTGTTCACCCGGACGAATCACAATTCATTCCGACAGAGGCCCGCTCTCCGCGATCTTGGTATCCTGCTCCCTTCTCATGCCTGCCCTGACTATCAACACTAAAGGGAATGGAACCAATGCTCCGTAGGTATGCCCGCACTAATACAACAAAGTCGCGCCACGATGATATGCTGCGATTCAACGTCAAACAACGACCTACAGAATGCTACCTTGATCAAGCTACCCTGATCGTCCTTTCTTCTGCGCTGGAAGTAGCGGTGCCATCTCGCCTGTAACACTCAGCCGAACACGGTCTATCGTCTGAGCACACACGAGCAGTCCTGCATACTATCGGAGTTCCTTCCCTCTCAAACTCTACACAGATCCAATGGTGTCCACCTGAGCCAGAAGATCAGCTTTGCATACATAGAAACGTAAAAGCCGGATGATTGTCTCGGTCTGAGCGTGCGGCAAACAATGTATTGGGAGTTTGAAAGGTCTTGAGTTCAGAAAACGGAAGTCTGGTGAGCATGCTTATAGATATGGTCTTCGAAAAGGCTTATCATGACATGTGATCGTTTAATAAGCTTACGAGCTTATGTTTAGGTGCAGAGGCACCGGCCAATGGGTAAACGCTTATCAGAACTCTTGACCAACAAGTAGCACTTCGTTACGATTGGAGTACTCCCGCATGGAATTAATGCGCCAACCGCCAATCGTTCTGATACTGATGCGTTTGGGATTGCCATATCACATGGATGCAGCAATAGATCGAACCTACAGCACGGTAGCTGTGCTATGGACCATAGCTATAACCGAGCCATGAGATGTGAGGACGTCGCTGGTATGATTCCATCGTTGGACCGTGAGTTGAGGATGACGTTCGCGCTTCTATTACAGGTAAGAAGCTATGGCCTAACGATCATCATCTACAGCCAAGAATGTGGTCAATGATAGGTCTCGTCTGCCGGAACGGCACTTGGTTGCGCTGAGGAGCTTTTAGAGCTTTTAGAGCTTTTAGAGCTTTGCCGAATACTTTACTAAACGGATCGAATGACAGGTTTTGGCCTGTAACATTAATTCGCTTGACGGAGCTCTGGCCTTGGCACAAATGCGAAGATTGCTCCCGATGACGTCCTGTCAGGCTTGCTCAAGCGGCTCCACTGCGAACAGCCCGATTGGCAATGGATGTGCCCATCGCATGAGGTCGCAGAGTGTACCGACCATCAAATCGTCCAGAAGGCTCTATGCCGACGGGAGGCGTTTCCTCTGATTCGTATGAGATCTTGAGAGGAGGGGCAACGTTAAGTAAAGAGATGAGCAATGGTTGTTCCTGCGGTTTGCACCAGTCCTTGTACGCCCTTGGCTGTGAGAGGTGCATGCAACCCGACGGACATTTGGCAATATCACGGCGACATGGTGCAGAAAATGACGCACAGGTCAGATGTTCAACGGTCGGAGAGGTGATTGGAGCCCAGGCAGTTCGTAGAAGAATGCTCCGTGGCCTGGGGTATAAGGCTTCATTGGCGACGGCAGATATTCCCGCGTGAAGATGTCGAAGATTAGCAGTTAGCAAAGTCATGATGATAGTCGAACTACCCTCTCATGAGCCGATGTCGCATCATGATCATGAAGCCACAAGACAATAAATGACTCTTTGTTTTGCGTTTTCATCCCAAGTAGAATTGTCCCAAAGGACGAGTCGCTCAAGACGCGCTGCACCTGCCGATACCCGTTGAGGTATTGGATCTTCTTCCACGAATCGTACATTGTGACACATGGTTTGGCGGCATCCTTGCAGGACCCAGTCAACCATGGGGCAGGAGCAAGGCAGGGTGGTCAGCGACCCGAGTGAATACCTCTATTGATATCTTGGATACGAGCAGCACCGTCCAGGATCCATCCTGTCCTGCAGGATACCAGGAGAACAGCACGATCAGATTCAGTGCCGACCCAGGTTCGGTTGCATGTGCAGGATTACCCCAGATTTGGCATGCAAGCATATCACCATATGACCATCCGCTTCGTCGACGACTTGCTCTGGTTGAAGCATCAAGATAAAGTTATTTTGTGGGGAAGGGAAGCCGGTAAGGCGCACCAAATTGCTCAGTGCTTCTGCGCCTTGGCATGTCAGAGTCGGAACGTCAGAGGTGCAGTTGTGGAGTCGGGAAATCACACGAATAGTACGGGCTGCATTCATTCCTGTGTGTATCATCTTGGGGCCAGGAGGTTGACAGACTATGCTCTTTTCTGCCCGTTACTTTCTCCTGAACCCCCTACTCCCTACTCCCTACTCCCTACTCCACACAATTCTGGCATTGCATTTTGCTCCACAACCCGGTCGCGTGCGCTTCTGCCAGACCAGCATATTGTACAAGGTTCTATCCGCTTTTCCACCAGACTAAGCCTTATTGCGACTAGGACGATCCCCATCCTCAAAGGCCCAAGTGTAAAGCCAAAACCCAGTTAGCCAGTTAGCCAGTTAGCCAACCTTGTGGCTTGTTTGCCTGCTGGGCTCCCATAAGTCCCATAAGTCCCCATACCTCCCATACCACTCGGTAGTATCTCTACTACTAGAACGGGGAACTACCTTACCTTACCTTAGTCACGACGCAGAAGAGAACACGCATTACCCATTTCCCATTTCCCCCCAATCCATCTTGGGGTAAAAGCCGTCCCCGTACTGTTCTGGGCGTAAAGACTCTCCAACTACCCGGGTAGTGCTTCGCATCCACCCCTTCTTGCCCTTATTCTATCTACCCTCTTGCCGTCCCTACTTGAACTCTGTCTCTCCCAGTCCCATCGACCTCTGTTACACACCTTGGCCAACCCATTGGCATATCTTCTATCGACACTGCCCCTTGTTGGATTCTTCATTGCCCAATCCTTGGCTGCTTACAATCGAAACTGACTTTTATTTACTTCTTCACCCTCCTGCTCGCCCCCGCCAATCACTCGCCCTAGCGCGGCCTCTCTCTCCCTCTCTTCGCCCATCATCAATCCCAGGAACGTGGTCGACGACGCAAACCTGGCCCTGCCGTCATGGCAGATAAGGCAGTCAGGCAGTCCATGTCCAAAGGTGGTGCTTCTGCCGCCGATTTGGCTGCTCGTCCATTCCAATGCGAATGGCATAAAGGATGCGCCAAGGTATGCCCACTCCTCTCCAACCACCGCCTTCCAACGCCTTTCAACTCGTTCTGATCTATTCGTCTCACTGCAGAGCTTCAATCGCAAATCTGACCTCCAACGCCATTATCGAATCCACACCAACGAGCGCCCGTATGCCTGTAATTACAAACCCTGCAATAAGACATTCATTCAACGCAGCGCCTTGACTGTACACTGTCGAACCCACACTGGTGACAAGCCGCACAAATGCCCCTTCCTAGGTTGTGGGAAGTGCTTCTCGGACGTAGGACATTACATTCGGTCATGAATGGTACTCCAGGCTTACAATGTCTACAGTCTTCGAGTCTGGCCCGACACCGCCGCATACACACCAACGATAAGCCTTATATCTGTAGAAACCAACGCTGCAAGAAAGCGTGAGTCTGGTCACCCATAACCAACCATCACGCCTCGCTAATCACAAGCACAGCTTCTGCAGGAAAACCACCATGACCAAGCACATCCGAAAAGAGCATCCCACCGAATCTACCCAAGAGGACCAGGATGCAGAATACTCAGATGTAGAGCTAGATGAGGAAGGTTTCGAAGATGATTCAGACGAAATCAAAGAAGAGCCACAGGATCTATACTCGGAGCCAATGGACGCTAGGAAGATGCACTTGAGTCGGCGACCGAGCGAGTACAGCCGTAATCTTTGGCCATTGCCTGGACAAACCGCGCATCGACCTAGTCCACTGCACATCGAGCGGTCGACTATCCCACGCTTGGATGGCCCTACACTGGAGATCAAACTCGAGAGAACGTCTTCGGCCACCCCACAAAGGTCCTTGACCGACCCTTACCCGGACGAAGACCTCGAGATTGCTGATTACTCACTATCTAGGGCTGTCACAATGCCGAACAATGTAGCAGTCCCGTCTCTCATGCCTCAGTCTCACACCAACGGGTCTATGACACAGCCACTCCAATTCAGGAACGCTGACAGCAACTCGAGCCTCTGGAGCTCACGCCACGCGATGCTGGATAGTCCAACAAGTGCCACCCATTCTTCACCCAGTTCAGCGAGTTCACAGTCGCACCCGATGTTTACGTCGCAGCCGTATCAGCTTCAACCTGTCGATGTTCCGTCCCACGAGGAGATGCAGTATTCCCACCATCACGACATGTTGGTGTCGAACACAATCCAGCAACCTCTCAGTGACATGACCGTCCACGAAATCCACCTCGACGAGCCTCAGCAGCGACAGTACAGTGACATGGCTCCAGCGCCTGTGCGCCAAATTCAGTACGATGGTGGCATACCGCAACATATGTCCCGACAAGATCAGTACCTTGCAATGTCCCGTGAGACTTCCCAACATAACATGTATGATGGTCCAACACCACGGTCTGCAATCCAACAATACCGTGCTAATATGCCGGCTACACCCGCACCAACACAGCAACTCTCGCAGTACACCAACGCGCTACCGGAGGCACCGTACCAGCAGCCGTTTCCCTTGGGGCTCGGTAGCTTCTCCGCCGGCAACCAAGTCTTTCCACCTAACAATACCATGTTTCAGTACAACAATGTTACGAACGAGTGGTGGAAAGATGCCGAGCTTGAGGAGAAGGGATGGATCCCACCTGGCCGAAGGGTGCCGGAATTCGAACAGTGGGGATCATGATCTCCCGGTCATGTCAACCGAAACTGCCTCTTCGACAGTCTACAGTGCAAGGCCTGCATGATCAATTGGACAAATACATGTATATTGAAAGTTTGCAAGCGAATGTCCTAGCGACGGCCATATGCGTCACCCTAATCAGTCCCTCACATTTCTACGAATATCACGATCACGACACGACTCTATCCAACACTCCCAGGCTCCATCGGAAATTCGAGACCTACCTCTAAAATTTATCGCTCTTTACTCTTCGGGTTACATCATGACCCACCACCCTTCCAGGATTTGCAGCGTCGCACAGCGCTATACCCCCATCGCTGCCTCTGATGGCTGAAATCCTGCAGCACTTTTGGCAGCCTTATTTGAAGATTTTGATCGCGGACATGAAAGCAGCGGAGTTGGCGAGCAAGTAAAAAGTCGTTTTTGGGGGGGTTGGAGGGGGGGGGGGAACGGATGAGCATATATTTCTCATGTATCGAGGTGGATAACATATCGGGTTGTGGAATCTGTATGTACATAATCTGTCTGTTTGTACGTACCCCTGGCTACCGGGGGCGGGGGAAACCTGTACAGAGTCGTTGGTTAGTATGCCACTCTGTTGGCTAGCGGGCGAACATAGCAGTACGATTACGATTTATCCCATATACGATTCATCCACCAGCAACGATGCGTTGCCCAGATGAAGCGTCGTTGTTTCGATCCGACAGGTCAGATCTTGGAGGTATTATCATCATCATCATCGAGTATCCCATTCTCCAAACCTTGACACCCCAAAAACCTCGCCATCATCCACCTTACCCTTCCCAAAATAATCACGAATTCGAGCCACAACCCAGGACTCATCCCCAAGCCCCAAATTGCAAGCCCCATATCCCCACGTGGAAATCGTACAATCGTGAAAAAAAACGTGCCCCAGTGTCGGTTTTCCCACACGCTGCATGACGGCCTCTGATGTGGTCTGTTTTAGTTTACTTGGTTACGGCAAGAGTGGCTCGAGCGTGTGGTAGGATAGGACACGGATATAGAGACTGAGCGAGAGAGGATGTGTGTGTGTGCGTCCGTGCGTGGTGTGAGTGCATGAGTGCATGCGTGAGAGTGTGTTTGGTGGGATATAGAACGGAATTTCTATAGGGGATTGGAATGGGATGGATTGGAATGGGATTGGGTTGGGGGGGGGTGGTGATGATGATTGGTATTTTAGGGGGTGGAAGTGGGT